>Ga0247779_1000108_pt1 | contig 66704 bp, 64 predicted proteins | sample UWRJL221509R5_FD_179925 | JGI IMG/M metagenome (GOLD analysis project Ga0247779, IMG submission 179925) | Plant litter microbial communities from Arlington Agricultural Research Station in Wisconsin, United States - UWRJ-L221-509R-5 | ecosystem: Environmental > Terrestrial > Plant litter >... | reverse complement strand
CGTGGAGGAGCTGCTGCGGGCGATCCGGCGCGTGGCGCGCGAGGAGGGGCTGCCTTCCATCGTCGTCGAGCAGCATCCGCACATGGTGCTGGGCGTCACGGACGACGCCATCGTGCTGGATCGCGGCGGCATCGCCTACCGGGCGGAGAGTGCGGCGCTGCTCGCCGATCCAGGGCCGCTCGATCAGTGGCTCGGCGTGGCCGCGCACTGAGGCCGATCGTCAGACAGAAGGCAGCGATAAGAAACCCTGAGGCCTGTTAGCGCCGAACTCACGCCACGCCCGGCCGTCCGTCGACACACTGGACGGCATCACAAACGGATGCGCGGTCATCTCAACAAGCAGACGTCATCACCGTGGCAACCATCATCGGCGGCATTGCCGCCTCCCACACGCCGACCATCGGCTTCGCCTTCGACCGCGACAAGCGGGACGACCCCGTATGGGCGCCGATCTTCAGCGCCTTCGCACCGGTGCAGCAATGGCTCGATGCGAAGCAGCCCGACGTGCTGCTGATGATCTACAACGATCACATCACCTCGTTCTTCTTCGACCACTACTCGGCCTTCGCGCTGGGCACCGGCGAGCAGTGGGCGCCGGCCGACGAGGGTGGCGGCGCACGCGCGCTGCCGCCGGCGCAGGGCGACCCGGCCTTCGCCGCCCACCTGGGGCGCTCGCTGATGGCGGACGAGTTCGACATGAGCTTCTTCCAGCAGCGCCCGCTGGACCACGGTTGCTTCTCGCCCTTGTCGGTGTTCAGCCGCCACGATGGCAAGACCTGGCCCCAGCGCCTGGTGCCGCTGCAGATCGGCGTGCTGCAGTTCCCGATCCCGACGGCGCGCCGCTGCTTCAAGCTGGGCCAGGCGCTGCGTCGCGCGATCGAGAGCTATCCGCCGGACATCAGGGTGGCGATCGTCGCCACCGGCGGGCTGTCGCATCAGGTGCACGGCGAGCGGGCCGGTTTCAACAACACCGAATGGGACCAGCGCTTCCTCGACCTGTTCGAGACCGATCCCGAGCAGGTCGCCGCGCTGACGCACGCGCAGTACGCCGAGCTGGGCGGCCTGGAAGGCAGCGAGGTGATCATGTGGCTGGTGATGCGCGGCGCGCTGGCGCGCCGGGTGAACTGCCTGCACCGCAGCTACTACCTGCCGTCGATGGCGGGCATCGCCACCGCGATCTACGAAAACGCTGACGAAAGCGCCGAGGAGCCTTCGCGAGAGCCGAGCCGCGCCGACGAGCAACTCGCCGGCATCGAGCAACTGCCCGGCACCTATCCGTTCACGATCGAGCGCGGCGTGCAGGGCTACCGCGTCAACGCCTTCCTGCACGAGCTGATCGTGCCCGAGCGGCGCGCCGCCTTCCTCGCCGACGAGGAGGCCGAGTACGAGCGCGCCGCGCTGAGCGAGACCGAGCGCGACCTGATCCGCCGCCGCGACTGGCGCGGGCTGATCCGCTACGGCGCAATCTTCTTCGTGCTGGAGAAGCTGGGCGCCGTGGTCGGCGTGTCCAACCTGCACATCTACGCGGCGATGCGCGGCGAAACGCTGGAGGCCTTCCAGGCGACGCGCAACACCAATGCCCTGTACTCGGTCGCCGGCGAGGGGGCCGGCCCGCTGAACTGGGATGACAAGTCACCCATCCGATAGATCCACCGACAACAACGAGGAGACATTTCCATGAACAAGATCAAGACCGGCATCGCCATCGCCACGCTGGCCGTGTGCGGCGTGGCCCAGGCACAGAACGTGACGATCTACGGTCTGCTGGACCAGGCCGTCGAACACCTGAACAACGTCGGCGCGGGCCACGATTCGCTGACCCGTATGCCGGGCCTGGCCGGCAGCTTCCCGTCGCGGCTGGGCTTTCGCGGCAGCGAGGACCTGGGCGACGGGCTGAAGGCGGTCTTCACCTTGGAGATGGGCATGGGCCTGGATTCCGGCACCTTCAACCAGGGCGGCCGCGCCTGGGGCCGCCAGGCCTTCGTCGGCCTGCAGGGCAACTGGGGCACGCTGTCGCTGGGCCGGCAGTACTCGATGCTGTTCTGGTCGCAGCTGGACGCCGACATCCTCGGCCCCAACACCTTCGGCTCGGGCTCGCTCGACAACTACCTGCCCAACGACCGCGTGGACAACACGATCGCATACAAGGGCAGCTTCAACGGCTTCACCATCGGCGGCACCTACAGCTTCGGCCGCGATTCGGTGAACGCCGGGCCGAGCCCCTCGGGCACCAACTGTGCCGGCGAGAACGCCGCGGACACTTCGGCCTGCCGCGAGTGGTCGGCGATGCTGAAGTACGACGCGCCGACCTGGGGCGCGGTGGCCGTCGTCGACGAGATCCGCGGCGGCGCGGGCGCCTTCGCGGGCCTGACCAGCAGCGCGTTGAAGGACCGCCGCTCCTCGATCGCCGGCTGGGCCAAGTTCGGCCCGGACTTCAAGCTCGGCGCAGGCCTGATCAGCCGCAAGAACGACGGTAGCGCGACGACGCCGAAGAGCAATCTCTGGTACGTCGGCGGCACCTACAACTTCACGCCGGCCTGGAGCGCCGATGCCGAGGTCTTCAAGCTCGATTTCAAGAACAGCGCCAACCAGGCAACCCTGGTCGCCCTGCGGACGACCTACCAGTTCTCCAAGCGCACCGCCGTCTACGCCACGGCCGGACACATCGCCAACGACGGCACCTTGGCCCTGGGCGTCAGCAATGGCGCCGCCGGCGCGACCCCGGTGGCCGGCGAGGGCCAGACCGGTATCGCCGCGGGCATCCGCCACTCGTTCTGAGTCGCGTCGGGCGATGGTGCTGCGGGGCATTTGCTCGAAGGCGACACACGGCCTGGTGGCGGCGCTGTCGTCGGCCTTCGCGGGCGACCTGGCATTCGAGTCGGTCGGTGGCGTCGATGCAGTGCTACGACTGGAGAACGGCGAGGTCTTCGATCTGGTCGTGCTTGCCGAGGAGGCGGTCGCAAAGCAGCTCAGCGCAGGTCGTCTCGTTGGCGAGTCCCGCGTGATCGGCATTTCCGAGGTCGCGATCGCGGTGCCCGCCGGCGCGGCGCGAGTCGACATCCGTTCGACGGCATTGCTGCGCCAGGCCTTGCTCGGCGCCGCTCGCATCGGCTTTTCGACCGGCCCCAGCGGCGTGGCGCTGGTCCGCCTGATCGAGCGCTGGGGGCTGGCCGAGTCGCTGCAGGGGCGCCTCGTGCAGTCGAGGCCGGGCGTACCGGTGGCCGCGATGCTGGCTGCCGGCCAGGCCGATCTCGGCTTCCAGCAATTGAGCGAACTCCGTGGCCAGCCCGGCATCGAGCTGCTCGGACTCATGCCGCCGGGCGAGGAGATCGTGACGCGCTTCCTCGGCGCGGTCGGCGCCGGATCGGCACAGCATGCCGCCGCGCGGGACGCGCTGGAGTTCATGGCCTCGCCCGCGCAGGACGCGATACGGCAGGCCCAGGGAATGGCAACAGAACGAACATGCAGGCAACGATGATCATCGACGTCCACGGCCACTACACCACGGCGCCGGCCGCGCTCGGAGCCTGGCGCGACAAGCAGATCGCCGCGCTGCCGGGCCGCGGCCCCTCGGCCTCCGAGTTGCGGATCAGCGACGACGAGCTGCGCGAATCGATCGAGACCAACCAGCTGGCCAAGATGCGCGAGCGCGGCAGCGATCTCACCGTCTTCAGCCCCCGCGCCAGCTTCATGGCCCACCACATCGGTGACTTCGAGACCTCCGCCACCTGGGCCGCCATCTGCAACGAGCTGTGCTTCCGCGTGAGCCAGCTCTTCCCCGAGCACTTCGTGCCCGCCGCGATGCTGCCGCAGAGCCCCGGCGTCGACCCGGCCAGCTGCATCCCTGAGCTGGAGCGCTGCGTGCTGCAGTACGGCAACGTCGGCCTCAACCTCAACCCCGATCCCTCCGGCGGGCACTGGACCAGCCCACCGCTGACCGACCGCCACTGGTACCCGATCTACGAGAAGATGGTCGAGCTGGACGTGCCGGCCATGATCCACGTCTCCACCAGCTGCAACGCCTGCTTCCACACCACCGGCGCCCACTACCTGAACGCCGACACCACCGCCTTCATGCAGTGCCTGCAGGGCGACCTGTTCAAGGACTTCCCGACGCTGAAGTTCCTGATCCCCCACGGCGGCGGTGCCGTGCCCTACCACTGGGGCCGCTTCCGGGGTCTCGCCCAGGAGATGAAGAAACCCCTGCTCGGCGAACACCTGCTGAACAACCTCTTCTTCGACACCTGCGTCTACCACCAGCCCGGCATCGACCTGCTGACGAAGGTCATCCCGGTCAAGAACGTGCTGTTCGCCTCCGAGATGATCGGCGCCGTGCGCGGCATCGATCCCGAGACCGGCCACGCCTACGACGACACCCGGCGCTACATCCAGGCCACCCCGCACCTCAGCGACGAGGAACGCACGCAGGTCTTCGAAGGCAATGCGCGCCGCGTGTTCCCCCGGCTCGATGCTGCACTGAAGAGGAAAGGTCTCTGAGATGTACGAACTCGGCGTTGTCTACCGCAACATCCATCGCGCCGATGCCACGGCCACCGAACAACTCGCCGCCCTCGGCACCGCCACCGTGCACGAGGCCATGGGCCGCGTCGGCCTGCTGCAGCCGTACATGCGGCCCATCTACGCCGGCGCCCAGGTCAGTGGCACCGCGGTGACCGTGCTGCTGCAGCCCGGCGACAACTGGATGCTGCACGTGGCCGCCGAGCAGATCCGGCCCGGCGACATCGTCGTCGCGGCAGTGACGGCCGAATGCACCGACGGCTACTTCGGCGACCTGCTGGCCACCAGCTTCCAGGCGAGAGGAGCGAGGGCGCTGGTGATCGACGCCGGCGTGCGCGACGTGAAAACGCTCACCGAGATGGGCTTCCCGGTCTGGAGCAAGGCGATCAGCGCCAAGGGTACGGTCAAGGCGACGCTCGGTTCCGTGAACGTGCCCATCGTCTGCGCCGGCATGCTGGTGACGCCCGGCGACGCGGTCGTGGCGGACGATGACGGCATCGTCTGCGTGCCGGCCGCGCGGGTCGCCGAAATGGCCGTGGCCGCAGCGAAGCGCGAAGCCTTCGAGGGCGAGAAGCGCGCGAAGCTGGCCTCGGGTGTGCTGGGCCTGGACATGTACGCGATGCGCGAGCCGCTCGCCAAAGCCGGGTTGCGCTACTTGAATTGACAGTCCCGCGCGGGCGCTGATCGCACGCAGCTGCGTCCTGGACGCGCCTGAATTGGCCCCAGGAGTCTGCGGAATTGTTGCGATGCAGCAAAATCGCAGTATGAATCCCATTCCAGCCAACGTTCCGATCAGCCAGTCATTCGCGCGCCGCCGGGCGCAGCAGCGGGAGCTGTTCTGGCCGGCGGTGCTGGCCTTGGGTGTCGGCGGTTTTGCGATCGGCACCGGCGAGTTCGTCATCATGGGCCTGCTGCCCGAGGTGGCGCGTGACCTGGGCGTGTCGATCCCCGAGGCCGGCCATGTGATCAGCGCCTACGCGCTGGGCGTCGTGGTCGGTGCGCCTGTGCTGGCGGTGGCGACGGCCAACTGGTCGCGCCGCACCCTGCTGATCGCGCTGATGGCGCTGTTCGCGCTCGGCAATGTGGCCAGCGCGATGGCGCCCGGCTACCTGTCGCTGAACCTGCTGCGCCTGCTGACGGGCCTGCCGCACGGCACTTACTTCGGCGTCAGCGCGCTGGTGGCCGCGGCCCTGGCGCCGCCGGATCGGCGCGCCAGCGCCGTGGGCCTGGTGATGCTGGGGTTGACCACCGCCACCCTGGTGGGCGTGCCGCTGGCCGCCTGGCTGGGCCAGCACTGGGGCTGGCGCTCGGCCTTCCTGCTGGTCGGCGCGATCGCGATGCTGGCGGCCGTGCTGGTGTACCGCTGGGTGCCCGACCTGAAGGCGGCGCCGGGCGCGAGCCCCTGGCGGGAACTGGGCGCGCTGGCCAAGGCCCAGGTCTGGCTGACCTTGGGCATCGGCGCGATCGGCTTCGGCGGCATGTTCGCCGTGTTCAGCTACGTGAAGCCGATCCTGACCGAGGTGGCCGGCCTGTCCGTCGGTGCCGTGCCGCTGGTGCTGGCACTGTTCGGCGTGGGCATGGTGGCGGGCAACCTGGTCGGCTCGCGGCTGGCCGACAAGGCGCTGATGAAGACGATCGGCGGCGTGCTCGCCTGGAGTGCGCTGGTGCTGGGCTCGCTGGTGTTCACCGCTCATCATGCGGCCACGGCGGCGCTGTCGGTCTTCCTGCTGGGTACGGTCGTCGCGGTCGGGCCGGCCTTGCAGATCCGGCTGATGGACGTGGCCGGTGAAGCGCAGACGCTCGCCGCCGCGCTGAACCATTCGGCCTTCAACATCGCCAACGCGCTGGGCGCCTGGCTTGGCGGCGCGACGATCGCCGCTGGCCTGGGCTGGACCTCGACCGGCTGGGTCGGCGCGTTGCTGTCACTGGCCGGCATGGGCGTGTTCGCCGCCTCGCTGTGGCACGCCCGCGTGCACGGCGAGTCAGTCGAACATCGGCATTAGGCCCGGCGTTAGGCCCGGCGCGGATACATCGGGTAGGCCGGGTCGGTGTAGCCCGGCGTCGACGGGTGCCCCGGCGGCACCAGCGTGTCGACGAGCCTCTCGTCGTCCTCGGTGACGACCAGGTCCAGCGCGCCGAGGTAGTCCTGCCACTGCGCCAAGGTGCGCGGGCCGGCGATCACGGCGCTGACGGCCTGGTGCGCCAGCACCCAGGCAGTGGCGAAGTGGGCCAGCGAAATGTCCTTGCCCTCGCAGTGGCCCTTCAAGGTCTGCGCGATCTGCAGCGATTCCTCGCGGAACTCGGTCTCCAGGATGCGCGTGTCGCCGCGGCCGGCGCGCGTGTCGGCGGCGGGCTGCAGGCCCGGCGCGTACTTGCCGGCCAGCACGCCGCGGGCGATCGGGCTGTAGGGTACGACGCCGATGCCGTGGTGCCGGCAGGCGGGCAGGATCTCGACCTCGGGCATGCGGTTCAGCAGGTTGTAGTAGGGCTGGCAGACGACCGGGCCGGGCATGTTGAGCTGCCGCGCCATGTGGACCGCCTCGGCGATGCGCCAGCCGCGGAAGTTCGAGACGCCCCAGTAGCGGATCTTGCCGGCCTGCAGCAGCGTATCAATTGCACGCAGCGGCTCCTCCAGATCCATGCCGTTGAAGTCGCGGTGCAGGTAGTAGATGTCGATGTGCTCCGCCTGCAGCCTCGCAAGGCTCGCCTCGCATTCGCGGATCACCCAGGCGCGCGAGTACTGCGACTCGTTCGGCCGCTCGCTCATCTTGTTGCCGAGCTTGGTGGCGAGCACCCAGTCGTGGCGGCGCGGCTTGATCAGCTCGCCGACCATGGCCTCGGACCGGCCGTTCGTGTAGACGTCGGCGGTGTCGATGAAGTTCACGCCGTGGTCCTGGGCGTGCTCGACGATGCGGCGCGCCTCGGCGATGTCGGTCTGGTCGGCGAACATCATGGCGCCCAGGCACAGGGCGGAGACTTTCAGCGGGCTCTTGCCGAGGTTTCGGTATTGCATGGTGGGGGTGCTCCTTGCTTGCTGGCGGGAAGCCTAGCAGCGACCGACTAAGCACATGCGAAGTTCTTCGTTCACGGTGCGAACTGCGCTTTCTAGAGTGCGGGCATCGCATCCCGGAAGAACGAAGAACAACCATGAGCATCCTGCTGATCGCTGCCAGCCCGAGCGCGCGTTCGCGCTCCGGCGCCTTGCTCGCCGCCGCCAGTGAACGCCTGCAGCACCTGGGTCTAACTGCCCAGACGCTGAAGCTGCGCGAGCTACCGCCCGCGGCGCTGCTGCATGCCGAGCTGGATCACCCCGTCATCCAGCGTGCGGTGCAGGCCGTGGCCGAAGCGGATGCGATCGTGCTCGCCACGCCGATCTACAAGGCGGCCTACAGCGGGCTTCTGAAGGTCTTCCTGGACCTGCTGCCGCAGGACGGTCTCAAGGGCAAGACGGTCTGGTCGCTGGCCAGTGGCGGCAGCCTCGCGCACCTGCTGGCGCTGGACTACGCGCTGCACCCGGTGCTGTCCTCGCTGGGCGCGCGTGCCCACGTCGATCCGGTGTTTGCCGTCGATTCGCAGCTGGCGAAGGACGAGGGTGGCGGCTACCGCGTCGGCGACGAGCTTGCCCGCCGGCTCAGCAGCGGTGCCGCCGCGATCTTCGAACGCCATCCCATGCCCGTTCTTGCCACCCAATGACTCTGGAGCGCCACCCGATGAACCGCCGCCTCGTCCTCACCTCGCTGCTCGTCGGTGCCCTGGCAACCGGCCTGGCCCATGGGCAGTCGCCCACCGAACTCCGCATCGGCTTCCAGAAATACGGCACGCTGACCTTGCTGAAGGCCAAGGGCGACCTGGAGAAGCGCCTGGCCCCGCTGGGCGTCAGCGTCAAATGGACCGAGTTCCCGGCCGGCCCGCAGCTGCTGGAAGGGCTCAACGTCGGCTCGATCGACTTCGGCACCGTCGGCGAAGCACCGCCGATCTTCGCGCAGGCGGCCGGCGCCGACCTGGTCTACGTCGCCAACCAGCCGCCGGCGCCGAGCTCGGAGGCCATCGTCGTGCCCAAGGACTCGGCGCTGAAGAGCGTGGCCGAGCTGAAGGGCAAGCGCATCGCGCTGAACAAGGGCTCCAACGTCCATTACCTGCTCGTGAAGCTGCTGGAAAAACACGGCGTGAAGTACACGGACGTGCAGACCGTCTACCTGGCCCCGGCCGATGCGCGCGCCGCCTTCGAGCGCGGCGCGGTGGATGCCTGGGTGATCTGGGACCCGTTCCTCGCCGCGGCCGAGCGGCAGCTGAACGCCCGCGTGCTGGCCGACGGCCGCGGCGTCGTCTCCAACCTCCAGTTCTACCTGGCCGCCCGCGGCTACGCGGAGAAGAACCCGCAGACCATCCAGGCCATCGTCGACGAACTCGGCAAGCTCGACCGCTGGGCCCAGGGCAACGACAAGGCCGTGGCCGCCGTGCTGGCACCGCAGATCGGGCTCGACCCATCGACCACCGAGCTGGCCGCCGGCCGCTTCGCCTACGGCATCCAGCCGATCACGCCGGCCGTCGCCGCCGAGCAGCAGAAGATCGCCGATGCCTTCTACGAGCTGAAGCTGATCCCCAAGCCGATCCGCATCGCCGATGCGCTGCCGACTTCTCTCAAGACTGCACAGAAATGAAGCCCCCACGTTCACTCCGTTCACTGCCCCCCGAGGGGGCGCAGGCCTTCCTTGGGGCGGCCCGGCGAAAGGCCTGATATGAAGATCTTCTGGTTCATCCCCACCCACGGCGATTCGCGCTACCTGGGCACCTCGCACGGCGCCCGCGTGGCGGACGTCAATTACTACCGGCAGGTCGCAATCGCCGCCGATTCCCTCGGCTACGAGGGCGTGCTGCTGCCCACCGGCCGCAGTTGCGAGGACAGCTGGATCGTGGCCGCCAGCCTGATCGAGGCGACACGGCGCCTGAAGTTCCTCGTCGCGCTGCGGCCGGGCCTCGTGCAGCCGGTGCAGTCCGCGCGCATGGCGGCGACGTTTGACCGCCTCTCCGGCGGCCGGCTGCTGGTCAACCTCGTCACCGGCGGCGACCCGGAAGAGCTGGCCGGTGACGGCCTGTTCCTTCCGCACGCACAGCGCTACGAGCTCTCGCGCGAGTTCCTGCAGATCTGGCGCGAGGTGCTGGCCGCCAGCCACGAGGGCGAGGCGGTGGACTTCGACGGTGAGCAGCTGCGTGTCAAGGGCGGCAAGCTGCTGTACCCGCCGATCAACAAACCGTACCCGCCGGTCTTCTTCGGCGGCTCGTCCGAAGAGGCGCACGACCTCGCCGCCGAGCAGGTGGACACCTACCTGACCTGGGGCGAGCCGCCGGCCGCCGTCGCCGCCAAGCTGGCCGACGTGGGCGCCCGCGCTGCCGCCAAGGGCCGCACGCTCAGCTACGGCATTCGCCTGCACGTGATCGTGCGCGAGACCGAGGACGAGGCCTGGGCCGCTGCGGCCAAGCTGGTGAGCCACCTCGACGAGAGCGTGATCGCCACGGCGCAAGCCAAGTTCTCCCAGATGGACTCGGTCGGCCAGCGCCGCATGGCCGAGCTGAACAAGGGCAAGCTGAACAAGGCCAACGTGCGCGAGGGCCTGGAGATCGCCCCGAATTTGTGGGCCGGCGTGGGCCTCGTGCGTGGCGGTGCCGGCACCGCGCTGGTCGGCAACCCGCAACAGGTGGCCGATCGCATCAAGGAGTACGCAGCGCTGGGCCTCGACAACTTCGTGCTCTCCGGCTACCCGCACCTGGAGGAGGCCTACCGCTTCGCCGAGCTGGTGTTCCCGCTGTTGCCGCTGGCGCTGCAGGAGAAGCTGCAGGCGCCCAAGCTCACCGGCCCGTTCGGCGAGATCGTCGCCAACCATCACGTGCCCGGCAAGCTGGCGGCGGCGAGCTGAGATGGAACCGCACGCAGGCGCGACGGCCCTATCGACGCAGAGGACACAGAGGCGAACAGCCGAGAACACAGAGCAATCCCAACGCAATTCCTCTGTGATCTCTGTGTCTCTCCGTGCCCTCTGTGTCGTACAAGCCTCGACCGTGGCACGGACTCGATCTCATGAACTGTCGGTGGCGCACTGCGTAATGGAAAGCTGAGATGGAATCGTCGTCGACCCCGATCACCGTTCGGACTGAGGTATCGAAGCCCCGGCTCGAGCCTCTCAAATGGGCCCTTCGATACCTCAGGGCGAACGGGTTGCCCTGGCTGCTGCCGGTGCTCGTCATCGCGCTGTGGCAGGCGAGCGCGCAACTCGGCTGGCTGTCCACCCGCGTGCTGCCCGCCCCCTGGGCCGTGCTGCAGGCGGCGGTCTCTCTGGCCGAATCGGGCGAGCTGTGGCGGCATCTGTGGGTCAGCACCGTGCGGGCGTCCACCGGCTTTGCGATCGGTGCCGGCCTGGGCCTGGCGCTGGGGCTCTTGACCGGTTCGCTGCGCTGGGCCGAGACGGCGCTGGACACCTCGTTGCAGATGCTGCGCAACATCCCGCCGCTGGCGCTGATCCCGCTGGTGATCCTGTGGTTCGGCATCGACGAGACGGCCAAGCTCTTCCTGGTGGCGCTGGGCGTGTTCTTCCCGGTCTACCTGAACACCTTCCACGGCATCCGCAACGTGGACCGCGACCTGATCGAGATGGCGCGCTCCTACGGCCTCTCGGGCTGGAAGCTCTACGCCCAGGTGATCCTGCCGGGCGCGACGGCGTCCATCCTCGTCGGCCTGCGCTTCTCGCTGGGCCTGATGTGGGTGCTGCTGATCGTGGCCGAGACGATCTCGGCGCAGTCCGGCATCGGCTACATGACGATGAACGCCCGCGAGTTCCTGCAGACGGACGTGGTGCTCGTCGGCATCCTCGTCTACGCGCTGCTGGGCAAGGCCGCCGACGTGCTGGCCCGCGCGCTGGAGCGTTCCTGGCTTCGTTGGCACCCGGGATACCAGAAATGAAGCCCCTCGTCCAACGAGTACGTTGGCCGGTCCCCCGAGGGGAGCGAGCCCGGACACAAACAGTCCGGGGGACTGTTTGTGCCTGGCGAGCGCCATTGGCCCAGGCCAATGGCGGCGGCACTCGCGGCATCGAGCCGCGAGCATGCCGCCAGACGGGCCGGCTTGGGAGCGGCCCGGCGCTCGGCCCGGAATACCGAGCAGCCTGTTCATCGGGACACCCTGGAAAACCGACATGACTGTCTTCACCGAAATCGACCTGCTCGGCGCAGCCGCCCGTGCGCCCAATGCCACCGAGCGCTCGCCGCTGGCCCCGGCGCGTGGCGGCGTGCCGCTGAAGCTGCGCGCACTGGCCAAGTCCTACGGCGAGCGGCAGGTGCTGCAGGGCCTGGACCTGGACGTGCGGCCTGGCGAGTTCCTCGCCGTGATCGGCCGCAGCGGCTGCGGCAAGAGCACCTTGCTGCGCCTGCTGGCGGGGCTGGAGGAGCCCACTGCCGGCACGCTGGACGGCGCCGCCCGTGCGCACACGCGCTTCATGTTCCAGGACGCGCGGCTGCTGCCCTGGGCTCGCGTGCTCGACAACGTGGCGCTCGGGCTGAAAGGCGACGACGCCGTCGAACGCGCCCGCCAGGCGCTCGCCCAGGTGGGCCTGGCCGAGCGCGCCGGTGACTGGCCGGCCCGCCTCTCCGGCGGCCAGCGCCAGCGCGTGGCGCTGGCCCGCGCGCTCGTGCATTCGCCACGCCTGCTGCTGCTGGACGAACCGCTCGGCGCGCTGGACGCGCTGACCCGCATCGAGATGCAGCGGCTGATCGAGCGCCTGTGGTTACGGCATGGTTTCACCGCCGTGCTGGTGACGCACGAGGTGGGCGAGGCGCTGACCTTGGCGGACCGCGTGCTGCTGGTGGAGGAGGGCCGCATCGCGCTGGACGAGGCGGTGGACCTGCCGCGGCCGCGCCGGCGCAACGCCGCTTTCGGCGCGCTGGAGCAGCGGCTGCTGGACCGCGTGCTGGGCGACGCGCTGTAACCCGACCGTAGCGAATTACCCTCGCTGGCCGCGGGCGCGAGGGCGATTTGCGCCGACACTTGCGGGTGGCATCACCGACCCACCCGCAGGACCATGACAGCCTTCGACCCGACCGAACATTCGCACCGCCGCCGCAACCCGCTCAGCGGCCAATGGGTGCTGGTCTCCCCACACCGCGCCAAGCGCCCCTGGCAAGGCCAGCAGGACAATCCCGACACCGGCGAGAACCCGCGCTACGACCCCAGTTGCTACCTCTGCGCCGGCAACAAGCGCGTCACCGGTGAGCACAACCCGCACTACACCGGCACCTTCGTCTTCACCAACGACTTCGCCGCGCTCCAGCAGGACGCGCCGGCCGCGCCGCCGGCCGCCGACCCGCTGTTCACCACGGTGGACGCGCGCGGCACCAGCCGCGTCATCTGCTTCTCACCCGATCACGGCAAGACCTTGCCCGAGCTGGCGCCGGCGCAGATCGTCGGCGTGATCGACACCTGGTGCGAGCAGACCGCCGATCTCGCCCAGCGCTACCCCTGGGTGCAGGTGTTCGAGAACAAGGGCGCGATGATGGGCTGCTCCAACCCGCACCCGCACGGCCAGGTCTGGGCCACCAGCTACGTGCCCAACGAGCCCGCCGCCGAAGACGTGCAGCAGCGCGCCTACTTCGCCGAGCACGGCCGCCCGTTGCTGAGGGACGTCGTGGAGCGCGAGATCGCCGCGCAGGAGCGCATCGTCGTGCAGACCGAGCACTGGCTCGCCGTGGTGCCGTTCTGGGCCACCTGGCCCTTCGAGACGCTGCTGCTGCCGCGCTTCCCGGTCTCGCGCCTGCCCGAGCTGGACGCCGAACAGCGCGCCGATTTGGCCCTCGCGCTTAAGCGATTAACCTCGCGCTACGACAATCTCTTCAAATGCTCGTTCCCGTACTCGATGGGCTGGCATGGCGCGCCGTTCATCGATGGCGCTGATGCCAGGCCCTGGCAGCTGCACGCGCACTTCTACCCGCCGCTGCTGCGCTCGGCCTCGGTGCGCAAGTTCATGGTCGGCTTCGAGATGCTGGCCGAGGCCCAGCGAGACCTGACCCCCGAGCAGGCGGCCGCGCAGCTGCGCGCCGTCAGCGATGTGCACTACCGTGAAGAACAAGCATCCGCATGAATAACCCGTTAGCTGAGCGCGCCTCCGCCGCGTTCCAGACCGCCTTCGGCGGCGCGCCTGCCACCTTCGTCCAGGCCCCCGGCCGGGTCAACCTGATCGGCGAACACACCGACTACAACGACGGCTTCGTGCTGCCCTGCGCGATCGACTACGGCACGGTGATCGCCGGCGCTCGTCGTGAAGACCAGACCGTGCGCGTCTGCGCCGCCGACTACGGCAACGCCGTGGACGAGTTCAGGCTCGATCAGCCGATCGTTCCGCGCGACGACGCACTGTGGGCCAACTACGTGCGCGGCGTCGTCAAGATGCTGCTGCAGCGCGGCTACCCGCTGCGCGGCGTGGAGCTGGCCGTGGCCGGCAACGTGCCGCAGGGTGCGGGCCTGTCCTCGTCGGCCTCGCTGGAGGTCTGCGTCTCGCAGGCCTTCAAGACCTTGGCGGGCCTGGCCGACGAAGTGCTGAGCCCCAACGAGATGGCGCTGCTGAGCCAGGAGGCCGAGAACAAGTTCGTCGGCTGCAACTGCGGCATCATGGACCAGCTCATCTCCGCGCGCGGCCAGCAAGGCCATGCGCTGCTGATCGACTGCCGCAGCCTCGATGCGAAGCCGGTGCCGATGCCCTCGCAGCTCGACGTGATGATCATCAACTCCAACGTCAAGCGCGGTCTGGTCGAGAGCGAATACAACACGCGCCGCCAGCAGTGCGAGGCCGCGGCCGGGCACTACGGCGTCAAGGCGCTGCGCGACCTGGAGGAAGCGGCGCTGCTGGCCGGACGGGCAGGGCTCGACGAGCTCACCTTCCGCCGCGCCCGCCATGTCGTCACCGAGAACCAGCGCACGCTGGACGCCGCCGCCGCGCTGGCCGCGAACGACGTGCCGACCCTGGCCCGGCTGATGGCCGAGTCGCACGCCTCGATGCGCGACGACTTCGAGATCACCGTTGCGCCGATCGACCGGCTGGTGGAGATCGTCAAGGCCGTGATCGGCGAGGGCGGCGGCGTGCGCATGACCGGCGGCGGCTTCGGCGGCTGCGTCGTCGCGCTGCTGCCGCGCGAGCAGGTCGAGGCCGCCCGGGCAGCCATTGCCGCGCAGTACCGCGCGCCGAACGGCGAGCCGGCCACCGTCTACGTCTGCCATGCCAGCGAAGGTGCATCGGAGCTGACGGCATGAGCATCATCGATCCCACCTTCACCCCCTACGCCGCCGCCGAGAACCGCTACGACGGCACGATGCCCTACCGCCGCAGCGGCCGCAGCGGCCTGCAGCTGCCCGCCGTCTCGCTGGGCCTGTGGCACAACTTCGGCTTCGTCGACCGCTTCGACACGGCCGAGCAGCTGGTGCGCCACGCCTTCGACCGCGGTATCACCCACTTCGACCTGGCCAACAACTACGGCCCGCCGCCCGGCTCCGCCGAGACGGTCTTCGGCCGCATCCTCCAGCGCGGCCTGGCGGCCTACCGCGACGAGATCATCGTCTCCAGCAAGGCCGGTTACGTGATGGGCCCTGGCCCCTACGGCGACGGCGGCTCGCGCAAGTACCTGATCGCCAGCCTGGACCAGAGCCTGAAGCGCATGGGCCTGGACTACGTGGACATCTTCTATCACCACCGGCCCGACCCGAACACGCCTCTGGAAGAGACGATGGCCGCGCTGGACTACGCGGTGCGCAGCGGCCGCGCGCTGTACGTCGGCGTATCGAACTACCCGGCGCCGCTGCTGCGGGAAGCCACGGCCATCCTGCGCCGCCTGGGCACGCCCTGCGTGATCCACCAGCCGCGCTACAACATGTTCGACCGCAAGATCGAGCCGGAGCTGCTGCCGGCGCTGGCCGACGAAGGCGTCGGCTGCATCGCCTTCTCACCGCTGGCCCAGGGCATGCTCACCGACAAGTATCTGGCTGGTGACATCCCCGCCGATTCGCGCGCGGCGCGCGGCCACTTCCTGAAGGCCGGCGACGTGACGGCGGAGAAGCTCGCCCTCATCCGCAAGCTCGACGCGATCGCCCGCGAGCGCGGGCAGAAGCTGGCGCAGATGGCGCTGAGCTGGGTGCTGCGGCATGCGGGCATGACGTCGGTGCTGATCGGCGCCAGCCGCGTCGGGCAGATCGAGGATGCCGTCGGCGCGCTGGCGAAGCTGGACTTCTCCGCGGAGCAGTTCCAGGCCATCGAATCGGCGCTGGCAGGCTGAGAACAGGCTTCCCATTTGCCCCGAGAGGTCGGGACATCCGGCCTTGACGCCGTCAGAGCGTCATCTTCAGGGAGAAGAGAAGCCATGGAAAAAGACGACACCGCCGTCGCGGCGCAGTCCAGCACGTTGAAGTCCTGGACGCCGCCGGAACTGCTCATCCAGTGCCTGCGGCGCATCCGCCAGCACCTCGGCATGGAACTCGCGTTCATCGCCGAGTTCACCGAGGGGCGCCGTGTGTTCCGCTACGTCGACTCCGGCGCCAGCGATCTCAAGATCCTCGCGGGCGATCCGATCCGCTGGAAGAGAGCTACTGCATGCGCGTCGCCGACGGCCGCCTGCCGGAACTGGTGGCCGACGCCTGCCTCGACATCGAGGCCCCGACCCTGCCGGCCACACGCGCACTGCCGGTGCGCGCCCACCTCAGCGTGCCGATCCGCCTGTCCGGTGGCCAGGTCTTCGGCACACTGTGCTGCTTCAGCCGGCACCCGGACCAGACGCTGCAGGAGCACGAAGTGGCCACGATGCGCGTGCTGGCGGACGTGATGGCCGATTATTTCGAACATGAGCTCGCGATCCGGGAGGCGGCCGGGGTCTAGCTCATCGAGAAATGAAGTGCTGCAGTAAGTCGGCTTGACTGCGCTTGCCCGAGTTGATGAAGTCGACCATCTGCTCCACGAGGGCCTTCTCATTGGAGACCAGGCGCAGGTTCGGCGGCACGTCACTGCTCCGGATGATGGAGCGGGCGTAGCCTTCAATGAAGACCTGTTCGATGACGTGCATCGATCCCAGTTCATAGAAGGCGGCCATGCCGCGGATGTAGCTGGCCTTGTTCACGTCGAGGAAGGAGAAGGGCGCGAGGCCGGCCTCGAGCAATGGGGCGTTGGCCGCGATACGCGAGGTGCGCTTGTTCCCGTTGGCAAAGGACTGAGCGTAAGGGATGCGCGTCAGCAGGTAGACCGCAGCCTCGACCGGCGCGAGTTGCTTGGCGGTGTCGACGATCCTCTCAAGCACTTCGGTGGCATGTGCGGTCCCCGGGCGGAAGGGGGGGGACGTAGGCAGAGTTGGCCAGGTTCATGTCCTCGTCGACGCGCGGCCTGCCGCGTTGGTGCTCTGGCAGGAAGTGGTCCGAGTCTCCGGGCCCCATCACGCCGTGATCGTCGGTCAACAACGCATGCATCCTGCACACGGAATCCAGTGAGAGCGTTCGATGACTCCAAAGGTACTCGCCTGCGAGCTTGTGGTTCAGCGCCAGCAGCGCGTCCTCTACAGGCTTGTCGGGATTTCTCTCGCCGTACTGGACCAGCGCTTCCGTATCCAATTCGGTGTACGTGCTCCCCTCCAGCAGCGACGAGGACCAGGCGAAGGCGACCAGGAATTGGCCCAGGTACTTTCGATCCAGCTTGTGCACCAGCCCCTGGATTTGCATGAAGCGGGCGGCGCGCTCCGGGTCGATATTGGGCCTGGGTTCCAGCAACTCCTCGCGGAATGGTGCAAGAGGGCGCTCGGTCGACGCGCGGGCGAAATAGGCATCGATCTCCGCGCGGGTGAAGGGGCTCGTCGTCACGTATCGCGTGGACCGGGCTTTGCCTTGGCGCTTGATGCTTCCCTCTTCCAGGAGGGCGGTGAGTTGACGATTGAGCGTGGAGCGGCTCATCTCGCTTCCCAGCGAGAGCATCATCTCGTCAGGAGCCATGCCTTGGGCGCCGGATTCTCGAATCAGGCTCAGAAGCGATTTGCTCATGACATGATTCTATGAAGCTAGATGATTGATTCGCAAGGAACAATTGCTATCTTGTCATTCATCATGTGAAGCTCACCATTTCATGTCAGCCACCCACGGATGCCGGCAAGGCGATGGTCCGCCAAGGTGCTGCATGGATACCACCTGATCAGACTGCCGCCCGCTCGATCCTCAGGCCATCTCGACCCGGTCCCGCCCCTGTGCCTTGGCCCGGTACAGCGCCTGGTCGGCGCGGCCCAGCAGGTCGTCGGCGGTGTCACCCGCCTGCCAGACGGCGACGCCGAGGCTGGCGGTCTGCGCGGGCATGCCGTCCTGCGCGGCCAGCGCCACCTGCTGGTGCAGGCGCTCGGCCAGAGCCTTGGCGCCGGTGGCATCGGTGCCGGGCAACAGCACGCAGAACTCCTCGCCGCCGTAGCGGAAGGCCAGGTCCTGCGCACGCAGGCCGCGGCGCAGGCGCTGCGCGAAGGCCGCAAGCGAGGCGTCGCCACTGCGGTGGCCGAAGCGGTCGTTGACGGCCTTGAAGTGGTCCACATCTACCATCACCACCGAGAAGGGCTGGGCACTGCGCGCGCCCTGGGCCAGCGCGGCGTCCAGCGAACTGTCCAGCGCGCGGCGGTTCGCCAGGCCGGTCAGGCCGTCCGTCATCGCCTGCTGCATCACCTCGGCCTCCGCACGCATCTTGCACATCTGCATGAAGCCCATGTTGGTGATGACGATGTACAGGAAACCGAACACATAGATCGGCTGCTGCCAGGTCAGCGGCATGTTCAGGTAGTCGGCATCGGCACGCGCGAGGGTCAGCACCACGGCGCGTGCCGGCAGCACGAGACCCATCAGCAGGAAGGTGGCCGCCACGACGCGCTGCAGGCGCGCATGCCCGGCGCGCGGCGCGCGCCACAGCGCGATGCCGTTCAACAGCTCCATGCTGGCGTAGGCGAAGCCGTTGAAGATCGTTGCGCCCACGTACTGCTCGCCGGCCACCGCACCCACGGCCGTCACGATGATGACCATCGCCGCGAGCCGCGGCACGCTGTAGGTCTGGTCGAGGAACTGCCGGATCGCCACGAAGAACAGCGCCACGCTGAGCGCGCCGAGCAGGTTGCCGAGCAGGGCGCTCACCAGCACCGGCAGCCGGCCCGCACCGGCCAGCAGCAGGTAGGCGATGCCCTGGCTGGTGACGCCCAGCATCCAGGTGCGCAAGCCGTTGCGCCGGTCGGCGTCGCTGCGTGCGATCCAGAGCATGGCGGCGGTGGCGACCAGCATGCAGGTCTGGGCGATCAGGAGGGTGCGAAGGTCCATGGGAGGCCGTCCGGCCGTTCGGTGACAGGTGTTTCTGGAGGGGCAGACTGTACGGTGTGCGGCGCTAGTTCTGGTCTGCGAAGTACGCCAAAGCGTAGTCCACGAACGCCTTCAACTTCGCCGGTTGCTGCCGCCTGCCGGGGTAGTAGAGGTAGAAGCCGGGAAACGTCGGCGAGAACTCGCTCAGCACGCGCTTCAAGCGCTTGGCGCGGATGAGCGGCTGCGCGAGGGGCTCGAAGGTGTAGGCCAGCCCCAGGCCGTCCAGCGCGGCTTCGATGGAGAACATCGAATCGCTGATCGTCAACGGGCCGCCGACCTCGAACTCGACCAGCCGGTCCTCGATCTGGAACTCCCATTTGTAGATCGCCCCGCTGCCCGAGAACCGAAAGCGCACGCACTGCTGCTCGACCAGCTCCGTCGGGTGCTGCGGCACCGAGTGGCGCTTGAAATAGGCCGGCGAGCCGACGACGGCCACCGCGAGCGGGCCGCCCAGCGGCACGGCGATCATGTCCTTCTGCACGCTCTCGCCCAGGCGAACGCCGGCGTCCAGGCCCCGCTCGACGATGTCCACATAGCCTTCGTCGTTAGACAGCTCGATGTGGACGTCTGGATGGGCTTTCAGGAAACCCGCCAGTAGCGGCTGCAGCACCATCGCAATCGAGACGCGCGCGGCGTTGATGCGAAGCACGCCCGAGGGCCGGCCTTGCAGCGCGTGCACTTGCTCGCCGGCCTCCAGCACATCGCCCAGCGCCGGGCCGATGCGCGACAGATAGGCCTCGCCGGCCTCGGTGAGGCTGACGCTGCGGGTGGTCCGGTTCAGCAGGCGCACGCCGAGCCGTGTTTCCAGTTGCCGGATCGCCTGGCTCAGCGCCGAAGGCGAAACCTCCAGCGCGGCAGCGGCTGCCGAGAAGCCCCGGTGCTCGGCCACACGCCAGAAGGCCACCAATCCATCGAGCTGGTTCAGTTTCATACCTTGAAGCTTAGCTTCACAAGGTGTTCAGCGTTACGGCATTTTTCTTTCCAGTGCGCTTGCCTACATTCCGTCCATCGACCAGGAGAATCGCATGACGGACAGACAGGTTTGGCTCATCACCGGCGCGGGCCGCGGCCTCGGTGCAGACGTCGCCAGGGCCGCGCTGGCGGCAGGCCATGCCGTCGTGGCTACCGGCCGCGACCCGGCCAGGCTCACCGCCGCCCTCGGCGCGCACGATTCCTTGCTAACGCTCAAGCTCGACGTCACCCGCGCCGAAGACGCCCAGGCCGCGATGGCCGCCACTGCTGCCCGCTTCGGCCGCATCGATGTGCTGGTCAACAACGCCGGCAACTTCTTCGCGGGCTTCTTCGAAGAGCTGAGCCCGGAGCAGGTCCGCCATCAGATCGAGACCCTGCTGTTCGGCCCGATGAACGTCACCCGCGCGGCCTTGCCGGCGATGCGCCGCCAGCGCTCCGGCCTGCTGCTGACGATCTCGTCGACGGCGGGCATCAGCGGCGGCATGTTCTGCACCGCCTATGCCGCGGCGAAGTTCGGGCTGGAAGGCTAGACGGAATCGCTCGCCGCGGAGATCGCGCCCTTCGGCATCCGCACGATGCTGGTGGAGCCGGGTTTCTTCCGCACCGAGCTGTTGAGCGCCGATTCCACGACCTACGCCGCGCCCTCCATCGCCGACTATGCCGAGCGGACGCGAGCCACCGTCGATGCCTGGAGCGGCATGGATGGCAAGCAGGGCGGCGATCCGGCCAAGCTCGCCCAGGCTATCGTGCAACTCGCCGGGCTCGAAGAGCCGCCGCTGCGCTTTGCCGGCGGTGCGGATGCACTGCAGACTTTCGAGGCCAAGGCGCAGGCCTTGCTCGCCCAGGCCGATGCACATCGCGCCCTGTCCGCTTCCCTGGCCCACGACTGAGGAACCCGACCATGAACAAGCTCAACGTCAACGGCCGCGAACACACGGTCGATGTCGACCCCGGCACCCCCATCCTCTGGGCCTTGCGCGACTCGCTGGGCATGACCGGCACCAAGTTCGGTTGCGGCGCAGCGCTGTGCGGCGCCTGCACCGTGCACCTGGACGGGCAGGCGATCCGCTCCTGCGTCACGCCGATCTCGGCGGCCGAGGGCAAGAAGATCCGCACCATCGAGGCCACGACGGACGGCAGCGACAAGGTCGGCGCCGCCGTCCACGCGGCCTGGGTCAAGCACGACGTTGCGCAATGCGGCTACTGCCAGAGCGGCCAGATCATGAGCGCCACGGCCTTCCTCAAATCGCTGCCCAAAGGCAGGAAGCCGAGCGCTGCAGAGATCGACAGCGCCATGGCCGGCAACATCTGCCGCTGCGGCACCTACGCCCGCATCCGCGCCGCGGTGGCCGACGCCGCCCAGTCCCTGGCCTCCCTGGCCTGAAGGAGTGACGACCATGCTGCCGAACTTCGATCACAGCGAAATGCCGCGCGCCTTGCAACACATGGCGGACCGCGAACGTTCCGAGGCCCAGCTCACGCTGCCACGCCGCAGCTTCCTGAAGCTGGCCGGCGCGGGCGGCCTGGCGCTCGGTGCCTTCCCGCCTCTGGCGATGGCCGCTGAGCCCGCCTCGAGCGGACTCAAGCCGACGCAGCAACCTTCGGCCTTCGTGCAGATCGCACCCAGCGGCGAGGTCACCGTCGTCATCAACCGGCTGGAGTTCGGCCAGGGCGTGCAGACCGGCCTGCCGATGATCCTGGCCGAGGAGCTGGACGCGGATTGGCGCCTCGTGCGCAGCCGCAACGGCTCCAGCGATGCCGCCTACATCGACCCGCTGTTCGGCATCCACCTGACCGGCGGCTCCAACTCGATCAAGAACAGCTTCACCCAATACCGCGAACTCGGCGCGCGCGCCAGGGCGATGCTCCTGTCTGCCGCCGCTGCCCGGTGGAATGTCGACGTGGCCAGCCTGCGCACCGAATCCGGCGCCGTGCTGGGTCCCCAGGGGCTCAAGGCCGGCTACGGTGAACTGGCCGAGGCCGCGATGGCCCTGCCGGTGCCGGAACAGGTGAAGCTCAAGGACCCCAAGGACTTCCGCATCATCGGCCGGCCCACCACGCGTCTGGACGCGAAGGCCAAGAGCAGCGGCCGCCAGGACTTCGGCATCGACACCCGGCTGCCCGGCCAACTGACGGCCGTCGTCGCGCACCCTCCTGTGTTTGGCGCGCGCCTCAGCTCGGTGGACGACGGCGCTGCGCTGGCCATCAAAGGCGTGAAGGCCGTGTTGCGCATCCCGGGGGACCGGGGCAGCGAAGGCGTGGCCGTGGTGGCCGACGGCTATTGGCCGGCGAAGCAGGGGCGCGATGCACTGAAGCTGCAGTGGGACAGCTCCGCGCTTGAAAAGGCGGACAGCGACAAGCTGCTGGCGCAGTACCGCGAACTGGCCGGCCAGCCGGGCAAGATCGCCTTCGATGCCGACATGGCGCCGCTGGCTTCGGCACCGCAGCGTCTGCAGGCCGAGTTCGTTTTCCCCTATCTGGCCCACGCACCGATGGAGCCGCTGAACTGCACGGTCCGGCTCAGCGATGACGGGCGCGCGGAGCTGTGGGTCGGCACGCAGAGCCCCGGTCTGGATGCCGCGGCCGCCGCCGGCGTGCTGGGGCTCAAGCCGGAGCAGGTGACGATGCATGTGCAGATGGCGGGCGGCGGCTTCGGCCGGCGCTTCGTCGGATCGAGCGACTATGTGGTCGAGGCCTGCCACGTCGCCAAGGCCTCCCGCGCCGCGGGCATCAACGCGCCGGTGCGCACGCTGTGGAGCCGCGAGGACGACATCAAGGGCGGCTACTACCGCCCGATGCATGTGCACCGCGCCAACATCGGCTTTGATGAGCGCGGCAATGTGCTGGCCTGGGACCACGTGGTCGTCGGCCAGTCCATCCTGATGGGCACGGTGTTCGAGCAGTTCCAGGTGAAGAACGGCATCGACGGCACGGCCACCGAAGGCCTGCGCGATCCCTACCCGGTGCCGATGCGCCTGACGGTCCACCATCCGAAGGTAAACGTGCCGGTGCTGTGGTGGCGCAGCGTGGGTTCCACGCACACCGCCTTCGTCATGGAGACGCTGCTGGATGAGATCGCGCGCGCCACCCAGCAGGATCCGGTCGCGTATCGGCTGCGCTTGTTTGGCGACAAGCACCCGCGCCACCGCGCTGCGCTGCAACTCGCCGTCGAGAAGAGTGCTTATGGCAAGAAGCAGTTGCCCAAGGATCGCGCCTGGGGCGTGGCGGTCCACGAGTCCTTCAGCACCGTGGTCGCCTATGTCGTGGAGGCCTCGGTCAAAGACGGCCAGCCGGTGTTGAACCACGTCACGGCCGGCGTGCATTGCAACCTGGCGGTCAACCCGCGCAGCGTGGAAGCGCAGGTACAGGGCGCGGCCTTGATGGGCTTGTCGATGTGCCTGCCCGGCGCCGCGATCACCTTGAAGGACGGCGAGGTGCAGCAGAGCAACTTCGGCGACTTCTCCGTGCCCCGCATCACCGACATGCCGCAGATCGCCGTGCATGTGGTCCCCAGCGCCGATCCGCCGACCGGCATGGGCGAGCCCGGCTTGCCTCCGCTGGCGCCGGCCTTCGCCAACGCCATCACCCGGTTGACGGGCAAGCCCATGCGCGAATTGCCGTTCAAGCTGGCCTGACTCAATGATCATCCGCCTCGGCGATGCCCCACCACCAGGTCAGCAGCGTCAGGCCGGCCATCGCAGCCGCCAGCGCGATGGCGGAACCGGACCCGTGACCGCCCGCCGCGTACCAGCGCTCAAGGTCCAGGGCCGGCCACCGCGCCAGGCTCGCAAAGCAGCCGGCGGCCCCGGCGAGAAGGCCGGCAAGGGGCGCGACAAGGCCGGGCCAGCGGCGCCGGCGCGGGATGCGCTGCATGACGCGGGCACTGAATCCGCCATCGGGGACCGGGCCGTCGAACTGCTCCCGCAGCAGCGCGTCGATGGGATCGTCGTCCTGAACTTCTTGCCTCATGTTTGCTCCTCGGTGCCGGCACCGTTCCAGGCCGCGAGCCAGGCCCGCAACTTTGCCTTGCCCCGGAGGGCATGGGTCTTGACCGTGCCCAGCGGCATCGCCAGCACGTAGGCGGCTTCATCGTGGCTGAGGCCGAGCTGGACGCAGTGGAGCAGCACGGCCTGTTCCGCGTCCGAGAGCTTTCGCATCGCGCGCTCCACGTCCAGCCGCAGGTCGAGCTGCTGCGACGGCGCCGGCAGGCGCTCCAGGTCGGCCTCCATCGGCTCGCCGGGCAGGGCGGGCGATTTGCGGACGGCGTCGATGAAGCAGCTGTAGGCGATGCGGTAGAGCCAGGTGGAGAAGCGCGCGTCGCCCCGGAACTGGTCGAGCTTGCGCCAGGCCCTCAGGAAGGTCTCCTGCGCGAGGTCATCGGCAAGTGCGTCATTGCCCTGCAGCAGCCGGCGCAGCTGCGCACGCACCATGCCCTGGTGCCGGCGCAGCAGCTGTTCGAGGGCGCCCCGGTCGCCATCCGCGACGGCGCGTGCGACGAGTGTCCTGTCGATGCGCGCTTCGGCCGCGCTGTCAGTCACCTGCGCGCTCGCGCTGGTTCAGCCACCAACTGGCCAGGTATCCCAAGCCCGTGAACAAGGGCAGCAGGCCGATGCCCCACAGCGAGCCGACACCCTGGCCATCGTTGAGCCGGATCGGCAGCGCCAGCAGCATGGCCATCAGCCCCAGGCCCCCGCCGATCAGCACGAGGGCGCGGCGACGCTCGTAGTGCTCGTCGGGCGATTCCGCGACCAGTTGCGCCGGCAGCTCGACGCCCTTGTCGGCGAGCTGCGTCAACAGCTGATAGCGCGCCCGGGTGCGTCGCAGGCGGTACTGCATGACGATCAGCACGATGAGGACAGGCGCCATCATCACGACGAGGGGAATGAAGAAGAGTTCTGGGTTCATTTCGTTCTCGCAAGCTCGGGTTCGGGGGCGCCGGCCGTGGAGGCGGCCAGCAGGTCGGCGATATGTTCCGCCAGCATCAGGGCCGCCCGCGAATCGCCTTCATTGCTGGTCACGGCGACGGCGGCCCGGGTTTCCCAGACGATCGCCAGGTCCGCGCTCATGCCGGGCGCACCGCCGGCGTGGCCGCGGATGTGCCGGCCATGCGAGAGCCGGTCGCCGAATCCCGTCGCGTAGCCTCCGGGGCCGGCGGGTACTGCGCCATCGAACATCTTGGCCAGCGTCTGCGCATTGACGAGCTTGCCGGCCTGCAAGGCCGCGGCGAAGCGCAGCAGGTCGGCGTTGGTGGAGAAGCCGCCGCCGGCGGGGCTGCCCTTGAAGGGCAGGGTCATCCAGTTGGCTTTCCAGTCGGATGCAAAAGGCCCTTCCCGGAAGTAGCCGACCGCCAGCCTGGGCGTCACGTCTTCCAGGCTGTCGAAGCCGCTCGAATCCATGCCCGATGGGGCAAACACGTGCCGCTGGACGTAGTCGAAATAGCCCTCGCCGGAGACCTTCTCGACGATGCGCCCGAGGACGACGTAGCCGGCGTTGCTGTAGCTCCAGCCCGCTCCCGGCTCGCCGGCCCTGGGCTGCCGGGCGATCAGCTCGAGGTAGTCCGCCGGATTGACGAAGCGCTCGCGCTGCGCAAAGAACTCGGCCACGAAGAAATCGCCCAGCCCCGCCGTGTGATGCAGCAGTTGCCAGACGGTCATCCTGCCGGCCGCCGCGCGGTCGGGGTACTCCGGCAGCAGATCCGCGACGGTGGCGTCCAATTTCAGCTTGCCGGTCTCCACGAGCTGCGCGACGGCCACTGCGGTGAACATCTTGTTCATCGATCCGATGTGGAATTTCGTCTGATGATCGGCCGCCGTGCCCTGGCTGCGGTCCGCCAGTCCGCGGCACGCGTCGTAGACGGTCTTGCTGCCGTCCGAAACGCTCACGCAGCCGGAGAAGTCGCTGCGCTGCACGAGCTGCTGCAGGACGGGTTCGATGACCTGGGGCAACTCCTTCAGCGAGGCGATGGTTTTGGGCCAATCCGCATACAGCGCAGGGTCTTCCAGCGCCACCAGGTCGGCGCTCTTGAGCTTGCCGGGCTGCGCATCGTCCGCGGTGAGCACGAGCATCGCCTGTTGGCCGGTACGCTGCCCTTTCACTCTCAAGAACACGAGGCCGGGTTGCCGCTCGTCCGCTCGCGCATTGACGATGTCCAGGCCGCCGCTGTCGCGCGCCGTCGATGCCAGGCTCCGGATGAAATCTGCCTTGTCAGGGTCGTCGAAGGCGGTCGACAGGATCGACGGTGCCCAGCGGCGGATCTGGTCGGCCGTATCGGCATTGACGTGCTGAACGATGGTGGCGCCGAGCTTGCCGGCCGGCGTGGTCATCGCCGCGTCGGCGGCTACCGCCCCGAACGAGGACAGCACAAGAAGCGTGGCGAGGCCGGATCGGCGAAGGATGGGCGGAAGTCTGCGGGTCATCGAGTGGGCTCCTGGATGGCATGAGCTGAGCGCTCAGTTGTTGCTTAGACGTGCCAAGCCAGGCCCGTGGATTCAGCGGCGGCAAAAAAAGTCGCCGCCCCTGCAGAAGAGCACTAGACCAGCCCTTTCAAGCGCAGCATGCCGAAGGCCGCGACCGTCGTGACGTCGACGATCTGGCCCTCGACGATCATCCGCTGCACCGCGGCGATGTCGAAGGGCCGGGCGATCAGGCCTTGCTCCTCGGCGTCCAGGTCCGTCTCGCCCTGCGTGAGATCGCTCGCCAGGAAGAGGTTGAAGGCCTGGGTCGAGTAGCCGTAGGCCTGGAACAGACGCGCGACGTGGATCATCGCGCCGGCGGCCAGGCCGGTCTCTTCCTGCAGTTCGGCGCGTGCAAGGGTCAGCGGATCGACGTCGGGCCGGTCTTCCCACGAGCCCTGCGGCAGTTCCCAGAAGCGCCGGCCCACGGGATAGCGGTACTGCTCCACCAGCCAGATCCGGTCGCCCTGGACGGCGGCGATGCAGGCGAAGTCCGCCTTCTCGACGACGCCGTAGATGCCCGGCTGGCCATCGGGGCGGACGATGCTGTCCTCGCGGACGCTCATCCAGCGGTTGCGGTAGACGAGCTTGCTGGCGGTCGTGCGGATCTCGGGCGGGGTGGTGTCGTCGGACATGAGGAGGCGGTCTCTTGGCGGAAGAAGAGCTCCTCTTTTAACTCACTCCGAGCGGAACAGCCCCGGGTCCAGGCCGTTGCGCTGCAGCAGCCGGTAGAACTCGGTGCGGTTGCGCTCGGCCAGGCGCGCGGCGTCGGCCACGTTGCCGTCGGTCAGCTTCAGCAGGCTCACCAGGTAGTCGCGCTCGAAGCGCAGTCGTGCCTGCGCGTAGCTGAGCACCTCCATGCTCGGCACGCGCAGCGCGCGCTGCACCAGCGAGAGCGGCACCAGCGGCGAGGTCGAGAGCGCGCAGGCCTGCTCGACCACGTTGTGCAGCTGGCGTACATTGCCGGGCCAGGCGGCCGTGCCCAGCGCCTTCAGCGCATCGGGCGCGAAGCCGTTGACCCGCTTGCCGTACTTGAGCGCCAGCCGGGCGAGGAAGTGCTGGGCCAGCAGCGGGATGTCCTCGCGCCGCTCGGCCAGGCGCGGCAGGTGCAGGCTCACGACGTTGAGCCGGTAGTAGAGGTCCTCGCGGAACTGGCCCTCGGCCATCGCGGCGTCCAGGTCGCGGTGGGTGGCGGAGAGGATGCGCACGTCCACCGGCACCGAGGCGGTGGCGCCCACCGGCCGCACCTGGCCCTCCTGCAGCACGCGCAGCAGCTTGACCTGCAGCGGCAGCGGCATGTCGCCGATCTCGTCGAGCAGCAAGGTGCCGCCGTCGGCCGCCTGGAACAGGCCCTGGTGGTTGCCTAGAGCGCCGGTGAAGGCACCCTTGACGTGGCCGAACAGCTCCGATTCCAGCAGCGCCTCCGGAATGGCGCCGCAGTTCACCGCCACGAAGGGCTTGCGGGCGCGCGGGCTGGCCGCGTGGATCGCGCGGGCGAGCACCTCCTTGCCGGTGCCGCTCTCGCCGTGGATCAGCACGCTGGCCTGGGTGGCAGCCACCAGCTTGGCCTCAGCCAGCATTTCGGCCATCACGCTGGAGCGGCTGACGAGCTGCTGCCGCCAGGCCTCCTTGTTCTCCGCCGGCTCGGTGCCCTGCGGTGCCGCCAGCGCCAGGGCCTGGGCGATTGTCTCCAGCAGCGCGCGGCCGTCGAAGGGCTTGGTCAGGTAGGTGTAGACACCGCGTGCCGTGGCGGCCACCGCGTCGGGGATGGTGCCGTGCGCGGTCAGCAGGATCACCGGCAGGGCCGGATGGCGCTCGCGCACGATGTCGAACAGGGCCAGGCCGTCCATGCCCGGCAGGCGCACGTCGCTGAGCAGCAGGGCCGGGCGATGGATGGCGAGCTCCGTCAACGCGGCCTCGGCGCTGGAGACGGCGGTGACCTCGTAGCCGGCCGCTTCCAGCCGCATCGACAGCAGCTTCAGCAGGTCGGCGTCGTCGTCGACGATCAGCAGCCTGGCGCCGCGCTGCGCCCCGCTCATCGCCGTTCCCCTTGCGGATTGCGCGGCGCGCCGAGGCTGCGTTCGATGGCCTTGAGCGCTTCCAGCTTCTCGTTGGCCGCGTCCAGCCGGCGCTGCAGATCGCGCAGTTGCTGGCTCTGGCGCTCGGCCTGCTCGTCGAGCCGGCGCTGCTCGGCGAGCGAATCGGCCAGCAGGCGGGCCAGCGGCTTCCAGGCGACGGCCTCGGGCTGCGGGTCGCGCATCACCTGGTCGAGCAGGGCTTGCGCGCGCACCAGTTCGCCGGTGGCATGGTTGGTCATCAGGGCCAGCGCGAGTCGCGTGGCCGCACCGGGAGTGGATTCGTCGCGCGGGCGCAGTTCGGCTGCCAGCTCGGCGGCGGGCAGCGCGCGCAGCCGGGCGTGGTAGGCCAGCAGCTCGCGCGCCGCGGCGTCGGCCGGCAGCACCTCGGGCGTCGGCTGGGGCACGGGAACCTCGACGCGTACCTCGCGCACGATGGTCTTCTCCGGCATCGCGCAGCCGCCTGCGAACAGGGCGGGCAGCAGCGCCAGCGAGGCGATCAGTTCGCGGTGGCGGCGGAGGCGGTGGTGTCGGCGCATGGCAGGCTGATCCGGAAATGGGCGCCGCTCTCGCCCGGCAGCAGTTCGATCTGCCCGCCGTGCGCGGCGATGTACTCCTTCACGATGGACAGGCCGATGCCCGTGCCGCGCAGCCCGTCCTGGGGCTGGCGTTCACCGCGGTAGAAGGGTTCGAAGATGTGCCCGCGGTCGGCCGGCGCGATGCCCGGGCCGTCGTCCTGCAGGTCGATGCACAGCTGCCGGCGCTGGCGCGAGAGCGCGAAGCGGATGCGGCCGTGCACCGGAGCGAAGCGTATCGCATTGGAGAGCAGGTTCCCCAGCGCCACGCCCAGCCGTGCCGGATCGACCTCGGCCTCCAGCGGCCCGCCGTCCACGCTCACCACCAGCTCGCGGCTCTGCCACTGCAGGCGCTGGCCGTCGATCACCGCGGCGATCAGCGTGGCCAGCTCGGTGGGCTGGCGCTCCAGGTGGCCGGCTGCGAAGGCCGCGGCATTGAAGCCCAGCAGGTCTTCGATCTGGCGCTGCAGCAGGGCGGTGTTGTCGCGCAGGATGCGTGCCACCTCGCGCTGTTTGGCGTTGAGCGTGCCGGCCACCTCGTCCTCCAGCAGCGCCACGCCCTCGCGCAGCGCCGCCAGCGGCGTCTTCAGCTCGTGCGACACATGGCGCAGGAAGCGCGCCTTGTCGGCATCGAGCTCGGCCAGGCGCAGGCGCAGCCAGTCCAGGCGCCGGCCCAGCGCCTGCAGGTCGGCCGGGCCGCGCACGTCGATCGGCGCCGTGAGCTGGTTCTGGCCCAGGCCGACGATGGCCTGCTCCAGCCGGCGCAGCGGCCGCGTCAGCCACAGGCCGATGGCCAGCGTGATCGCCGCCGCCAGGCCCAGCGCGCCGAGCACCTGCTTGCCCACCTGCACGCGGGCGGCTTCGAGCTGCCCCTGCAAGGTGCCGTTGCTGGCCTGCACCTGCCGGCGCACGCCGTCCGCCAAGCTGGCCGACAGCGCGGACAGCTCGCCGAAGTGCACGGCCAGCACCTGCTCGCGTCGGTGCCGCGTGCTGGCCTTGGCAGGCTCGTCGAGCAGGCGGCGGATATCGTCCAGCCGCGCCTGCCAGGCCTGCAGTTGCTGCGCATCGACCGCGTGGCCGCGCAGCAGCTCCAGCAGGCGTTCGCACTCGTCGGCATCGGCCTCGAAGCGCTGGCGCAGGCTGCGGTCTTCCAGCACCAGGTACTGGCGCGCCGCGCGCTCCAGGCCCACGCTGCGCTCGCCGAGCTGGCGCACGGCGCCGCTCATGCGCGTGGATTCGAGCACCGTCTCGCGGCCGTGGTCGGCGAGGCGCTCCAAAGTCAAAAGGCCGCCGATCGACGCGGCGGCCAGCAGACCCGCCACCGACACGAAGCCGAACAGCAGGATCTGGCGGAATGAAATGCGGGGGAGACGGATCATCGGGCGGCGCGCCCCGGGGCGGCGCCGCCGCAGTGTAGGCGCGGGCCTATCAGCCGGCCTTCAGCTCGTTACGGATTTCCTTGATGCCGCCGACCGTGGCGACGGTCTTCAGCACCGGCTCGATGGCCGCGGCGGGCACGGTGCCGGCCACGGTCACGACGCCGTCCTTGACGCCGACATCCACTGGCAAGGCGGCCAGATCGGGCGAGGCCTTCAGCGCGGCCTTGACCTTATCCGCGGTCGCGGCATCGCTCTGCGCGGGCTGCTGCGCCTGGGCCGCCGGCTGCGCCGCCTGCTCGGGGGTGACGTCCGCAGCGTGAGCGGCGAAGGCGAAGCTCGAGACCAGGGTGGCGGCGAAGAGGCGGGCGATCGTGCTGTTTTGCATGGGGTTCTCCAAATCAGGATGAAAAAGGTTTCCAACGAATTTGAGATGCCGGATGGCACCGCACCCCTTTCATTGCAACGCCCGTGCCAGTTGGAAAACTCCTTTGGTATGAAGCACTTGCGTGCGTCTTGGGCGTCCGGGCCGGTCACCGGCACCGATCAACCGCCGAATGTGTCGCCGCTCGGCGACAAGTCCTGACCCCGATGCGCTAAATCCTTGGAGCGCCACGTGTTTTTCTGTCGCCAGACGGCGACGCCCCGTAGGTTGGAGTGAGCACCGCGAACTCCAACAATGCGCCCGACCACCGAGCTTTGGAGGCTCAGTTTTCAATGGCGCGTTGCGCCATCCGCAGCCCATGAAACACCACCACCTCATCGGTTCGGCGGAGCCTCGGGCTGCGGGCGGGGGTGTCCACTCCATGTCCCCCGGCCGCTGCGCGGCCTCCTCCTCTACTTCCGTGGCCACCCCCACCCACACCCCGAGGCAGACGACCAATGGTGTTCCTCGGCGAAGCAGGGTGGCGGGGTGCCCCAAAGCGCAGGTAAAGGAGGAGCCCGCGAAGCGGGCGGGGGACACGGAGCTTTGGGGTGCCCTGTCGCCCTGCGCTCGTCGCGGTATCCGAGTTGCCTACATCGATTGAAGACGTTTCACTTCAGACGGCGTTGTCGCTGGCCTTCGCGCGCTTGAAGAGGACGGTGCCGACCTTGACGCGTTTGCCTGGCGGCAGGGTCTTGATCACCCTGGAACTACCGTCAGCCTTGCGCTCGACCAGCAGGCACCTGCTTGTCTTCACCATCACGCCGCCGGTAGCCGCAAGTGCCTGCTTGTAGGCGTCACGGCCCGACCTGGCGGCAAGTTCGGGAATGCGCCGCTCGGCGGCACGCATGGCGGCTTCGGAGGGTTGGCGACGTGTCATCGTGATGCGGCGGACAGTCTCGGCAATCTACCAGCGTCGTCCCAATAGCTCACGCTGTTTTCAGCCATGACCGTCGCCTCGTCATCGCCAGCAGCGCGTACGCCCCCGCAGCCACACCGATCGCATCGATCGCCGCCACCGGCGTCAGCGCCCAACCCCAGCGCGGCGCCAGCGCGGCCCACGCGCTGCCAAGCGCCCACGCCGCCAGTGCTTCGGGCCGCCAGGCCGTGGTGCTGCGGCCCGGCCCGGCCAGCGCGACATGGACCAGGTAGATCCCGCCGATCGGCGGGATCGTGATGCTGAGCCACAGCAGGTAGGGCAGCAGCAGCTCGCTGATGCCGCCCAGGCCCGCCGCAGTGCCGATCGCACCGGCGGCCAGCGCCAGGCGCCAGCTGCGCGTGCGGGGCGCCAGGGTCTGGCCGATCAAGGTGGCGGAGTACAGGTTGAAGGTGTTGGTGGACCAGGCGGTCAGCACGACGGTGAGCATCGCCGGCAGGCCGAGGCCCAGCGTCAGCATGATCTTGATCATGTCCTTCTCGCCGCTGGCGAGGCTGGGCAGACCCGCGAGGATCAGCACCAGCGGGAAGCCCAGGCCGTAGGCGAGCCCCGCGCCCAGCGCCGCGCGGCGGGGCGAGATGGCGAAGCGGCAGACGTCCGGCGACAGCACCGCGCCGACGATCAATCCGCCCACCACCATCGACACGCCGGTGCCCAGCGGCGCCGCCACCGCAGGGACATAACGCCACATCGCAGCGGTGTCGCCGCCGCTCAATGCGGCCGCACAGGTCCAGGCCAGCAGCGCGATCTTCAGCGGCGTCGTCAGCGTGGAAAGCCAGTTCAGCGCCCGGAAGCCCACCATCGCCGTGCCGGTGGTCAGCACGCAGCCGGCCAGCGACAGCAGCCACAGCGGCTGCGCGGCAAGACCTGGCCCCATCGAGGCCAGCGCATGGCCCAGCATCGTCGCCATCACGCCGTACCAGCCGAGCACGCTGATGCCCAGCACGCCGTTGGCGATCTTCGCGCCCTGCAGGCCGAATGCCTCGCCGATCAGCCCGTAGGTGGTGCAGCGGCGCTGTGCGCCGGCGGCGCCGGTCAGCGCGGCCAGCAGGCCCAGCAAGGCGCCGCCGGCCAGGCAGACGACCAAGGCCGGCGCGGCACCGAACGCGTGGCCGATCTCGGCGCCCATCACGAAGGCGGGCAGGGCGATCATCGCCGCCAGCAGGATCAGGATGATCCGCCAGGCGCCGACCGGTTTCTGTTGATGGGAAATGTCGCCAGGCATGGCCACTCAGCTCCGGTCCATCGCGAGCTGCTCGACGGCGCGGTAATCCACGTCGTAGCCGAAGGCGCGCGGGCCCACCAGCGCGATGGCCGCCGGCGAGCGCCACTCGGGCACGCTGGGCAGGCCCAGCACTGCCACTCTCAGGCCGTAGCGGACCTGCTCGGCGGTGATCGGCTCGCCGGTCTCCAGGTCCACGGTGCAGATCAGGTCCGGCGTGCTGGCCAGCACGCGCTCGCCCACACGGGCCATCAGGAACTCGTTCTGGTACAGCAGCGTGGCGGTCAGGCCAGCGTGCTCGTCGAGGCCGGCGATGGTGGCCTCGCCCTTGCTCCAGCGGCCGTCGATCTTGCGCTGCAGGTCGGTCACCTTGCCCTTGAACAGGCAGTGCCCGCCGGTCACCCGCACCAGCGCGGCGACCGGATCCAGGTGCCGCGCGCGCGCCTCGAACAGCGCCTTGCCGGCCCGCTGCGTCATCGAGATCGAGCCCTGCACCAGGCTCCGCTTCGCCTGCGCCACCGTCATCGAGTACAGCGCCGAATAGCAGGAGCCGCCCATGTCCATCGTGATCGAGCGCACATAACGCTCCAGGTGAGCGTTGTCGATCGTGTCCATCAGCAGCCGGTTGCCCTTCTCGTCGGCCAGCGCCAGCGGCACGGCGGCGATGCCCTGCAGCGTGCACAGCGTCATCTCCAGCTTCGGGAAGGCGCGGCCCATCGTGTCGGCGTCCACCAGCGGCAGGCCCAGTTCGGTCGCCACGCTGAACGGGATCACCGAGTTCAGCCCGCCCACCTCGGCGGAGAACAGCGCCGTGGCCCGGCGGCCCAGCTTGGCCTCCAGCTCGCGCAGCGCGGCGATCAGCGGCGCCGTCTCGGCCAGGCGCTCCAGCATCACGGCGGGGGCGCCGATCATCGCCACCGAGATGATGAGGTCGTCGTCGTTCAGCTCGTCGAGCGTGATCAGCTTCGTCGGCCCGTGCTCGCGGATCGAGCGCTGCGCCAGCAGCTTGCCGATGTGCGGATCGCCGCCACCGCCGGTGCCGTACAGCGCCGCGCCGATCGCGATCGCGTCCAGGTCCTTCACGTCGATCATCGTGATGCTCATGCCTTCGATTCCTTCTTCTCGTTCAGGTCGCCGACCACGCGCACGCGCAGCCGGGTGGCGTTGCCGCCGATATAGGCCAGCGCAACGTCCTCGATGTCGATGACGGCCAACGTCGAGGCATCGGCGCCGGCCTCCACGGCCTTCTGCTCGGCGGCGGCGCGCACCTGGGCGATGGCCTCGTCGCGCGGGATGTCGTCCAGCCGCACGACGCGGTCCACCTCGCCGCTCACCTGCGCCATCGCCGCGCCCACCGCGTTGGCGCAGCCGAAGTGCGGCGGGATGACGATGGACTGGCCCTTCAGTTCCTCGCGCAGCAGGATGGAGCCGCCGCCGACGACGATCACCGGCAGCGGCTCGGCCGAGGTGCGCATCCGCTCCACCGCGTTGAACACCATCTGCTGCAGCCGCTCGTAGGCCACGCGCACCCCCTCGGCCGGCAACTGCGCCACCTTCGATGCATCGCCGAGCCTGGCCACGCCGGCGGCCACGGCGATGTCGGTGGCCGTCAGCGTCTTGCCGCCGAACACCAGCGCCTCGGTGTGGATCGCGTAGCCCACGCTCTGCGGGCCGATTGCCGCGTAGTCCGTCGCCACGCGCGATCCGCCGCCCAGGCCCATGCTGTAGACGTCGGGCATGCGGAAGTTGGTCCGCACGCCGCCCACTTCCACCGCCACGCCGGCCTGGCGCGGGAAGCCGGCCTGCAGCACGCCCACGTCGGAGGTGGTGCCGCCGATGTCGACCACGATCGCGTCCTTCAGCCCCGAGAGGAAGGCCGCGCCGCGCATCGAGTTGGTCGGGCCCGAGGCCACGGTCAGGATCGGGAAGCGCGCCGCGTGCTCGGCGGACATCAGCGTGCCGTCGTTCTGCGTCAGGTAGAAGGGCGCGGTGATGCCGCTCTCGGCCAGCGCGTCGCGGAAGGCCGCGATCACCTCCTGGCCGAGCGGGCCCAGGCACGCGTTCAGGATCGCCGCGTTCTCGCGCTCGAGGATGCCCAGGCGGCCGATCTGCGAGGACAGCGTGATCCGCGCATCGGGAATCGCCTCGCGCATCAGCGCGGCGGCCTGGCGCTCCTGCTCGTCGTTGAGGATCGAGAAGGCGCAGGAGATCGCGATGTCCTTCAGGCCCAGCGCGGCGAATTCGGTCGCATAACGAGTTATCTCGGCGGAGTCCGGCGTGCCGAGCAGCTGGCCGTCGTACTCGTAGCCGCCCTGGGCCAGCCGCGCATGCAGCTGCACTGCGGCGAGCATGTCCTCCGGCCAGTCGCAGCCCGGCGGCAGGCCGCGCGTCGCCGGCAGCCCCAGGCGGATGATGCCCACCGGGCTCAGCTTGCGGCGCTCGACGATCGCATTGGTGAACTGCGTCGTGCCGATCATCACCGCGCCGATGTCGGTCTTGTCCACACGAGCGCCGGCGACCACCTCGCGCAGCGCGTTGACCACGCCGCCCATCACGTCCGCCGTGGTGGCGGTTTTCAACCCATGCAGGACCTCGCGGCCCCGCATCACGACGGCGTCGGTGTTGGTGCCGCCGACGTCAATGCCGACTCGAATCATTATTCGTTCCTCTCTCTACTTCAGTTGTCCGTTGCTTCGGCGTGAGGTTGCGCGGGGGCCTCGGGATGCCGGCGGGGGCGTCCACTCCGTGTCCCCCGCCCGCTTCGCGGGCTCCTCCTTTACCTGCGTGGCCGCCCGCCGACATCCCGAGGCCGGCCACCCCTCGTTTTCGTGGCAAGCAGGGTGGTGGCTCGCCCCAAAGCGCAGGTAAAGGAGGAGGCCGCGCAGCGGCCGGGGGACACGGAGCTTTGGGGCGAGGCGCCGCCCTGCGTCTCCCATGCAAACACAGGTATTTCCCGTCACTCAAACCGCCACTTCGCCTCGATTCCATACTTCCGCGGCGTCGCCAGCGAACCGATGTCATACGGCAGCCCTCCGTACTTCCCCGCGTTGTAGTCCGCGTAGTAACGCTTGTTCGCCAGGTTCTTGCCCACCAGCGAGACGCTCCACCTGTCTTTCGCGCCGCGCAGGCCCACACGCAGCCCCCACAGGTCCAGGGCCGGCGAAACGTTGACGTTGTCCGGGTGCCAGTACTTCTTGTCGCGGTGCTCGTAGTCCAGGCGGATCGAGCCCTCGATGCCGGCGGCCACCGGCTGCGCGTACTGCACGCCGAGGTTGACCTTGAACGGCACGTTCTTCGGCGTGTGATTGCCCACGGCGCCGGGCTCGGCCGTGTCCTTCTTGATCGTGCTGTCGGTGATGCCGAGGCCGCCGTCGAACTCCAGGCCCTTCATCGGCAGGAAGCGGAAGTCCAGGTCCAGGCCCTTCAGGTCCACCTTGTCGATGTTGGAGATCACCTGCGCGCCCTGCGACACGTCCACATAGAAGAACTGGAAGCTCTTCGAGCGCGAGGCGAACACCGCGGCGTTCAGCTGCAGCCGGTTGTCCAGCAGCATCGTCTTCACGCCCAGCTCGGCATTGGTCAGCGTCTCGGGCTTGAAGTCGGGCTGGCCCGGCGCGTTGAAGCCGCCGGAGCGGAAGCCGGTGCTGACGGTGCCGTAGACCAGCTGGTCGCGGTCCAGCTTGTGCGTCAGCGTCACCTTGGGCTGCCACTTGCTGTAGCTGGCCTCGCGGCTGCCGCCGTTGATCAGGTCGTCCTGGTGGCGCTCGTCCCGGTCGTAGCGCAGCGCGGTGGAGAGGGTCAGGTCTTTCCTGAAGTCGTAGTCGAGCTGGCCGAACACGGCCGAGGCCTTGTTGTGGTTGCTCTCCTTGTTGTCGATGATGACCTTGCTCATGTCGTCGTACTGGGCGAGCGAGTTGTCGGTGTCCACGAACGCGCGCGTCTCCAGGTCACGCTTGGTGTCCAGGTAGTAGACGCCGGCGATCCAGCGCAGCGCCTGGCTGGCCTTGGAGGTCAGGCGCAGCTCCTGGCTCGCCATGCGCACGTTCAGGTCCTGGCCCTGCCCGGCCTGGAAGCCCAGGCCCAGGAAGCCGCCGGGCTGGTCGCTCGGGTTGCTGAAATCCAGGTCGCCGCGGTAGCTCTCCTTGAGCTTCGTGTAGGCGGTGATCGAGGTCAGCGTGCCGAAGGCGAAATCCGCTTCGACCTTGGCGCTGAAGTCGTTCGTCGTGCCGGTGGTCTTGCCGAACAGGTTCTCGGCCGGGTTGGCGATGTCGGCCGGCTTGCCGCTGGGGACGATGCTGTCCCAGGTGGCGCCGGCCTTGAAGTCGACGGTGCTGGCGCGCAGGTCGATCTGCACATCGCTGCTGGGGCGCAGCAGCAGCTTGGCGCGCAGCGAGTTGTCGTGGTCGACGCCGTCTATTCTGCGGTTCAGGTAGCTGTTGTCGATCAGGCCGTCGCTGTGCAGCGTCTGGCCGACGATGCGGAACAGCGCCACGTCTTCCTTCAGCGCGCCGCTGACGCCGGCCGAGAGCTCGCGCTTGCCGCCGTTGCCCAGCTCCATGCCGACGAAGCCTTCCAGCTCGTTGCTCGGCGGCTTGGTCTCGATGTTGATCGCGCCGCCGATCGCGTTGCGGCCGTACAGCGCGCCCTGCGGACCCTTCAGCACCTCGATCCGTTCGATGTCGAACAGGTTCATCTTCAGCTGCTTCTGGTTGTTCTGCGGCACGCCGTCGATCACCACGGCCACCGGCGAGTCGGCGTTGTTGATCTGCGTCACGCCGCGCAGCACCACGAAGGAGTTACCGTAGGTGAAGCTGTTGTCGAAGGACATGTTCGGCGTCAGGTTCACGAAGTCCTGCGTGCTCGTGATGCCCATTGCGTCGATCTGCTTGGCGGAGAAGGCCTTCACGGCCACCGGCACGTCTTGCAGCAGTTCGACGCGGCGCTGCGAGGTGACGACGACGGTCTCCAGCTTGGTGCCCGCGGCGTCGTCGGCCGGGGCGGCGGGCTGTTGCTGCTGAGCCAGGGCGGGCAGCGCGGCCAGTAGCGCCAGCGCGAGCGGACGGGGGCGAAGGGCGTGGAGAGGAGACGGCATTCGAAGACTCCGGTGCGGGTTGCGTTTGGGATGCCTGCAGTCTGGGTTCGGCGCCGCGCCACCACAACGGAGGCGGCGGGGGATGCGGCCCGAAAAGTCGGGTGATGGGGCAAACCCGCTCCCGGGAAACTGGGCGTTAGCACCCGGGCGCCCTGCACAATGACCGGCCATGACAGCCTCCGCCGCGTCGTCCAGCCTGCGTTTCGCGCCCATCGTCGACGTGGACGAGGCGCTCTGGCGCCAGCGGGTGATGGACCAGCTGCTGGCCGCGCCGCCGGCCTCGGCGCGGCTCACCCTGCTGAGCGCGCCGGCCGGTTTCGGCAAGACGACGGTGCTGGCGCAACTGGCCGCCCAGGCGCGCGCCGGCGGCGAGCAGGTGGCCTGGCTGAACTGCGACGAGCGCGACAAGGAGCCGGCCATGTTCGCCGACAACCTCGCCGCCGCCCTGGCCCGCTGCGAGCTGGGGCCGCAGGGCGCAGCCGGGCAGGCCGTGCTGGTCGAGCGGCTGGCCGCGCTGGCAGCGCCGCTGCTGGTGTGCATCGACGATTTCGAGCGCGCCTCCGGGCCTGAGGTGGACGGCATCGTCGAGCAACTCGCCCGCGTGGCGCCGGCGCACCTGCGCATCGTGCTGGCCAGCCGCGAGATGCCGCATCACCACCTGACCCGGCTGCAACTGGCCGGCAAGCTGCGGCTGGTGGACGCCGAGCTGCTGCGCTTCAACCGCGAGGAGGCGATGAGCCTGCTGGCCGGCGCGCTGAGCGAGCAGGCTGCCGCTCAAATGACGGCTTATGCCGACGGATGGCCCTTCGCGCTGCAGCTCGCGCGGCTGCGTGCCGACGGCGCGCCTGGGCCGGTAACGGCCCCGACCGTGGGCCGCGAGGCCATCAAGATCCCGCGCCGCCAGATCTTCGACTACCTCGCCAACGAGGTGCTCGCCACCTTGCCGGCGCCGCTGCTGGAGTTCCTCGGCGAAGTCTCGGTGCTGGAGCGGGTGGACGTGGCCGCCGCCAATGCGCTGCGCCAGCGTGACGACAGCCTGGCGCTGATCCGGCAGCTCGCGCGGATCCGGCCGGTGGTGGTCGTCGACGAACAGAACTGGTCGGCCCGGCTGCACCCGCTCTTGCGCGACTACCTGACCGATGCGCTGGAGCTGAGCGCGCCCGGCCAGGCCGCGGCCCTGCACCTGCGCGCCGCCCGCCACCTGGCCGGCCGCGGTGAGCTGCACGAGGCGGTGGCCCACGCGGTGGCCGGCGGCCGGCTCGACCTGGGCGCCGACCTGATCGAGGAGGCCGGCGCCTTCCGCCTCGTCGCCACCGAAGGCGCGGTGCGGCTGCGCCTGATGCTGGAGCAGCTGCCCGATGCGGTGATCCGCCGCCGCCCGCGGCTGCGCCTGATCCAGATGATGCAGCTGGCGCTGGAGGGCGGCACGGCCGGCCTGCTGCCCGAGTTCGAGCGGCTGGAGCAGCAGATCCGCGAGGCCGACACCGGCCCCGAGGACGCGGCGCGCTTCGACCTGGAGATCGTCCGCTGCACGATGCAGATCCATGCGTCCGCACAGAGCCTGCGCTTCTCGCCGTGGTCGGTGCTGGACCAGGGCGTGGGCCTCGCCCGCGCGCATGGCGCGGACGACGAACGCCTGCTCGCCTGTACGGTGCCCATCGAGATCTACTTCCTGCACCGCTACGGCCCGATCGACCGCTGCGAGCGCCGCGTGCGCGAGATGGAAGCCATCTTTGCCCACGGCGCCTACGGCGGTAACAGCCCCTGGATCTCGCTGTACCACGCGCGCACGGCGCTGGCGCAGGGCGAGCTCGCCAAGGCCGACCGGCACATCCGCCTCTCGCTGCAGCAGGACGCCAACTTCCTGAACTTCCGCCAGGGCTCGCTGAACCAGCTCGTGCTGGTGCTGCTGGGCCACGTGGCCTACCTGCGCGGCGAGCTGACGGCCGCGCGCGAGCACTTCAGCACCGTGCCCGCCTCGCCGATCCGGCTGCTGGAAGTGCTGCAGGGCAGCCAGGTGGAAGCCGCGCTGTGCGAGTTCGCGTTGGGCCATGCGGAGCGCGCGATGGCCCAGCTGCAGGAGGCGCGGCAGCTCGCCTTCGAAGAGAACCTGCCGCCGCTGGAAGCGCTGGCCGGCGCCGCGCAGGTGGAGCTGCTGGGGCGGCTGGGCGATCTGCCCGGCATGCAGGCGATGGCCGAGCGGATCAAGCTCGATGCGCTATGGCAGCTCGCCCGCGAGCCTTTCGCGCTGCCCTGGGTGCTGGTCGAGGGCATCGCGCGGGCGACGTTCTGGCTGCACATGGCGCGCGGCGAGGCGGCGCAGGCGGCCGATGTCGCGCGCTCGCTGCAGGCGCTGGCGCAGGGCAGCGGTCACCGGATCTCGGAACTCGTCGCCGCGCTGATGCTGGCGCGCGCCACGCAGGACGAGGCCGCGCTGGCGCAAGCGCTGTCGATCGGCCAGCACGCCGGCGTCGTGCAGGGGTTCATTGACTTCGGCGCCGAGCTGATGGCGCAGCTGCGCGGCTGGCTTCAGCAGCAACAGACGGACGCATCGGCCTCACCGCAGGCCCGCTGGGCGATGCGCCTGCTGCAGACCTGGGAAGAGCGCTTCCGCGAGCGCGCGCAGGGCGCTGTGGCCAGCGTGCTCACGCCGCGCGAGGTCGACGTGCTCTGCGAACTCGCCAAGGATCACGCCACCAAGCAGATTGCCAAGAACTTGCTGCTGTCACCGGAGACGGTGAAGCACCACCTGAAGGCGATCTTCGCGAAGCTGGATGTGAAGAGCCGGGAGGAGGCGATTCTGGAGGCGAGGAGGAGGGCGTTGATGCCGTGAGGAGCGGGCTGGGAGACTGGTTCAGGCTGATCTCGGTCATTCACCGATGGCGCGCCCAGTGACTGCTGTCGCACAAAGCGGTCAAACGAACCGGGGACGCCTAGGTGGCAGCTTTGCGCCTGGAACCGGCCGTTGTGCCTCGCGTTAGCGTTCGGACTGCTCGACTGACCGCTATCGGGTCACGCGACCGTCCTAGATCGCTGCCCAAGAGTCAAGCGCCGCCGTGGCCGGTTCGTGCCGGTCGGCATCACTCAGTCGCTCCGAGTATCGGATGCTTCCGGGCGCTCGTTATGTATCGGAACTCCCGACGACCGTCCCCCGGCAGCTTTCAGGACGACCTCAGCGGACGAAGAAAAGCCGACTCGTGCGAGCCGGCTTTCGGGAGACGCTGCAGACGCTCAGTAGCGCCCGCCGCCGTAGCCTCCCGTGCCGTGGCCGACATCCGGCCGATTGGAGGCGCGGTAGCCTGTGGGGCTGTACGCGCCCGGCGCGCGGCGCGTTCCTCGCGGGGGCGTGCCAGGCATCACGACGATGCTGCGGCCGTCGACGGACATGCCGTGCAATGCAGTGATCGCCGCCTGGGCAAGCTCGGCCGAGGCCATTTCCACAAAGCCGAAGCCCCTCGATTGGCCGGTTTCGCGGTCCATCATGACCTTGGCCGAGGTAACGCCGCCGAACTCGGCGAAGTTGCTCTTGAGGCTGGCATCGGTAACGGAACAAGGCAGGTTGCCCACGTAGATCTTGGTGCTCATGGATGAGCCTTTCAGTGATTCAGGGAGAGCGCATCGTCGCGATGCGTGAGTGCGAACCGGGGTCCGCTGAGAATCGGAAATTGGGTCGGGATCTGTTGCGAGCAGATCGTCAGCACGAGGGGGATTCGGCATGGAGGTCTGCAGCCAGCCCTGGGTGACGGCAGACAGCCGGGCGGCGTCGCTCGATGCAGAGGTCGTGTCGAACCTGTACACGCGGCAGTAGCTGCCTTCGCCCTGGGAGCGCTGGACCGCAAACGAGGCGCGGAAGCGGCCACTGTCGGTCGGGTGTGTCGCGGGCGAAACGACGTATCGGCCCATGGAAATGGCGGTGCTTGAAATCGTGGTCAATCAGGATCGCAGGCGGGAATCACGCCTGCATGAGCATGGTGACTCGGTTGGCCGCAGCTCGGCCGGCCAAAAGGGCGACGGGCGTCGCAAAACTCGGACAACGCTGGCAAGTTCGCCGCTATGGGAAACCACCAGCTCAGATCGATGGAGCAGGCCGACTGCGCAGTCAGTGGGGCTGAGCGGCTATTTCATGTTTCCTGACTCGGGCTTCACAGACGCGAGTCGCGGCCCTAGAAAACGCGTCTCGAACATATCGCAAGGCAGCGGCCTGCTGAAAAGATAGCCCTGCATCTCATCACACCCGAGTTGTTCCAACTGGCCTCTTTGCTCCTCCGTCTCGACGCCCTCGGCCACCACATCGAGCTTGAGCGAATGGGCCAGCGTGATGATGGTGGCGACCAAGGCGAGGCCGTCGCCGCTGTCGCTCATGTCGATGATGAAGGAGCGATCGATCTTCAGGGTGTCCACGGGCAGTTTTGACAGATAGCTGAGCGAGGAGAAGCCGGTGCCGAAATCATCGATGGCGATGCGCACGCCCATCGCGCGGATCGCCCGCAGGCTGCTGATGCTGTGCAACACGTCTTCCATGATCAGGCTCTCGGTTATCTCAAGTTGCAGGCCCGCGGCCGCCAGCGGGTCGATGTCGATGGCTTGCTGCACGTCGTTGATGAAATCGCGGTTGCGCAATTGCAGGGGCGACACATTGACGGCCACCGGTACCGCAGCCAGTCCGCTGCGCCGCCAGCGCATGTAGTCGGCGATCGCCTGCCGCAAGGCCCAACGACCGACCTCGTAGATCAGGCCGATCTCTTCAAGGACAGGGATGAATTGGCCCGGAGGCACCAGGCCCGTGCGCGGATCATTCCAGCGGATCAGGGCTTCGGCGCCGATCACGCGACCATTGCCGAGGCAGACCTTGGGCTGATAGTGAAGCACGAATTCCTCGTTCTCCAGCGCCTGCCGGAGCTGGTTCTCGAGGGCCAGCTTGCTGGCGACCGAAGCCGTCATCTGCGCGTTGTAGAACAGGTAGCGGTCGCCGCTGGTCTTGGCCTTCTTGAGGGCAGACTCGGCGTTCTTGAACAGCGCTTCTGCGTTGCCGCCATCGTCCGGAAAGACTGAGATTCCTACCTTGATGGCAATGCGGAACACAGCCCCGTTGAGCGGGAACGGGTGGTTCATGAAGGCCATCAGGGCCTGCTCCAGCAACTGTCGGATGCCGCCGTGGTGCCTGACGCCCAGCAGCACCGCAGCAAAGCGATCCATGCCGATGCGCGCCACCATTTTCTCGTCGCCCAGTTGGAGCGTCAGCCACGTGGCCACCTGACGCAGCAATTCGTCTCCGGCGGCCTGGCCCAGGCTGTCGTTGATGTTCTTGAAGCGCTCCACATCGAAAAGGAACAAGGCCACGAGGTGCTCGCCGGCCGTGGCATCGAGCAGATGCTGCGACACGCGCTGCAGGAACAGGGTGCGGTTGGCCAGGCCCGTCAGGACGTCGTAGTAAGCGAGGTACTCCAGCCGCTCGAGCTTCTCGATGTGGTCGAGCGCGAAGGAGATGTCGACCGCCAGCTCCGTCAGCAACTGCGTCTCCTGCTCGTCGAATACGTCCACCTCGCCCGAGAACAGGGCCAGGATGCCTCGGGGCTGGCCCTGAAGTGCCAGTGGGAAGTAACCCGAGGCCCGATGACCCTGCGCGAGCAACTCAGCCCGCTCCACCGCATCCATGGGCTCTTTGTCGATGTCGTTGCAGATCATGGGCCCGGAGGACCGCAGCGCGCGGGAAGGTGGTTCCTCGCTGAGCATCGAGTCAGCGCGTGCACTCAGTCGGATCGCGTCGACTGCGCCGGGCTCGCCGCCGTGCCAGGCCGCGACTTTGCCCTCCTGCGTCAGCGGATCGGTGACGCCGATCCAGGCCACCCTGAAGCTACCGAGCTCGACCGCCAGCCGGCAAGCTTCACGGAAAAGTTCGCCCCGGTCACGCACACGAACGATCAATGCATTGATGCCGCTCAGCATTGCGTACACACGGTTCAGGCGCTTGATGCGCATCTCAGCTTTCTTTTGCTCGGTGATGTCTTCGCCAATGCTGGCGACGCCGATCACCTCGTCCGTTCCGTTGCGCAGCACCGAGTTGTTCCAACGCACCAGCCGACGTTCACGCGTGCGCGTGAAGATCTCCTGCTCGCGATGCCAGGCTTCCGGCAAGTTGTCCAGCAAGGCGGCAAACACCGGCCTCATGTCTCCGAGCTCCGCAGGCATGAAGGTCTCGAACCAGTTCCGGCCCATCACATCCTCGCGCTGCCAGCCGGTCAGGTGCAGCAGATAGTCGTTGCAGTAGATGACGTTGGCCTCGCGATCGAGCATGACCGCAGCGAGCTGGACCGTGCCCAGCATGTCGCTGAAGCGGCGCTCGGATTCACGCAGAGCCAGGCGGATCTTCCTTTCCTCGGTGACGTTCAGGTGCATGACCACAGCGCCTGTCGGTCGCTGATTTGTCAGCGGCGTCACCGTCATCAGAAACCAGCGTTGATCCGTGGCCGAGTGGCAGGGGTATTTGATCGAGTACTTCGGGGACTCGCCCAGTAGCACGGCGCGTATGCCGGCGGCCACCTGGATCCCCTCACCCGAATCCACCCCTCCGGCCCTATCGCAAATGCTCAGATAGTTCACACCGATTCCGAACCTCGGTCCCTGCAGCGCATTCGCGGTGGCAAAGCAGCGCCAGGCCTCATTCACGGAGACGATGGTTCCCTGTGCGTCGAGCACTGCAATATTTGCGGGCAATGCATCGAGAATCGCAGCCTGCTTCAAGGCCTCGTTGTGGCGCAAATGTTCCTGGGCGTGGCGCAGCAGCGCAGTGCGGCCCTGGCGATCCATCACCGTGTCCACCTCACCCGCAGTCAATTCCTCCAGCCTTTGCCCGATCGCGTGGAAGGACTCGATCAGGCCCTTCATTTCCTCGCTGGTATCGCTCTGGGTTGGAGGCTCAGTCGGCTTCACGGCGCGCACCTTCCGGCAGACCCAGGGCCTGCAGCAAGGGCTGCGCCTGGCTGAGCGTGCCGACGATGCGTCTGCCCGGCGAAGGTGCGATCTTGAGCAGCGTCGGCGTCATCAGCACGCCGGCCTCCAGCGCCAGCTTTGGGCTGCGGAATACATCGATGACTTCGATCTCATGCCGCTTGGGCAGATGAAGCTGGCACAAGGCCGAAAGATTGGCCAGTGCCTGGGCGGAGTTCAGCGCGTCGCCGGCTACAAAGAGCCGGAACTTGAAGGAACTGCGGCGGCTCATGCGGGCCTCACTCGCAAAGCCCGCGCAACGGAGGGTTTGGCGGCATCCGCGCCACGCAGCTCTCGCATGCGAGTTTGGCCGTGAGACAGCTCGCGTTCGCTGCTCTCGGTGGCACTGGCCAGCAAGGCCTTCTCCACCTGCTTGGCCACCAGTTCGGTCTGCAGTGACTTCACCCGTACTTCCAGCTCTGCTTCCTCTGCATCCAAGCGCACGCGTTTGAGCTTGCGAGCCACTTCGCCGGCCTCGGTGCTGGAGCGCTCGGCGCGTTCCTTCTCCCAGCGCAGCGTGCCCATCAGCACCTCGCCGCCCGCGGTATAGGTGTCCGTGAGCGTCACGCCGGAATCGCTGAGGATCAGTTCCCGCACCTGATTTGAATGGGCGGTGCCGCGCGACTTGATGATGGAAAGGCCCCGGTTGCGCTCGCCGGCCTGCACCAGATAGTCGAGGTGGATCCAGGTGTCCGCCACCGTCGAGATCTGCAGCGGTGAGCCGCCTTCGGCCATGCTGGACATCTCCCCCAGCAGGCGGGTGCAGACCAGGGTAATTCCCTCAGCCTTCGACCAATCGATCAGCCGTTCGGCCACGCTGTGCGCAGTCAGGAAACTGCCCGACTCCGACCAGGTGGAGATCGGGTCGATGACCAGGCAACGCACCTTGTGCTCGCTCGCCAGCGTCTTGATACGCACAAGATAGGTCTCGGCGCTGCCGGAAATCGTGCGGGCCGAGATCATGCGCAGCAGACCGTTCTTCACATAGGGCTCGAGCCGGATACCGACCGAGCCGAGGTTGCGAACCACCTCCGAGGCATCGGAATCAAAGCTCACGAACAAGGTGCGTTCGCCGCGCCGGCAGGCCGCCTCGGAGAAGGCGCCGCTGAGGGTGGTCTTGGCCGTGCCGGAGAAGCCTGTAATCAGCACACTGGCGCCGCGGTAGTAACCACCACCGAGCATGGTATCGAGCCGGTCGACGCCACTGGAGACGCGCTCATTGCTGACCTTCACATCCACCCGGTCAAGCGTCCGCGCCATGGCGACCTCGAAACCGCTGTTGCCGATCACGAAAGGTGATTCGTCTTCGTCAAATCTGGAGCCACGGTACTTCTGCACCCGCAGGTTCCGCTGCGAAACGCCTTGCACGACGTCATGCTTGAGGATCACCGCGCAGTCCACCATGAACTGCATCAGGCTGAAGGGCTGCGGGCCGCGGATGTCGCCATAGTTGCCGTCCTCAGCGCCGGCCTTGGCGGTGATCAGGCCGGTGAGCTTGCGGGCCAGCAGCCATTCATGCAACCGGTTGATCTCGCGGCGCTTAGCGGCGGCATCGGGCAACAGCGCCAGCACGATGTCGACCGCATCGAAGACGATGCGCCGCGCCTTCATGTCCTTGGCCTTGGCCCCGAGCACTGCCAGCATCCCGCTCAGATCGAAATCGCCGGACTGCACCAGATCGGGCTCCGGTTGGGCGTCCATGAAGAACAGCTTCTTGCGCTGCAAGTCGGGCAGGTTCCAGCCAAAGCTGCTCGCATTGGCAACGATGCGGCCGATGTGTTCCTCGAACGCGACGAAGATGCCCGGCTGCCCGTCGATCAGCGCCCCATGCGCAAGGAACTGCAGGGCAAATATGGTCTTGCCGGACCCGGGTCCCCCGACCAGCAAGGTCGTATGTCCGCTGGGCAATCCGCCGCCGGTGATTTCATCGAATCCCACGATGCCGGTCGGTGCCTTGCCTGGCAGGACGGGGGGGCGCGCGACTCTCACGAGACTCCCTGAAGTGCGGCGCGGCTATTGAAGTTGTTCGCTGACATGGCCACTCCCTGTCGATACAAAGGTGGCATGGGGGGCAACTGGGGAGGGAGCACCTCAAGAGTTGCCCATGACATCCTGTTCGGTCAGGGGCATGGCTATGTCTCCCTGATACAGGCCAGTCTCGGTGTTTACGTCACCTGGATCCGTACGGCAGCGCACATACGTACCCGAACCACACCTTGTGGAGCCACTGAGAACGTTCTACAAGCGCAGGACCGCGCAAACCGATGGAGCTGGCAACCGCCTTAGTCCGCGATTCCCTGCGCCGCCGCACTCACCAGATCGATCCCACTGATCGGCGTCCCCGGATGCGTCGCCACCCCGAACCGCGGATGAATCCGCAAGCTGACGTCCCCGAACCCGAATTCCTCCAGCAACGCCAGCTTCAGCCGCTCGTGGATCGCGTCCGTGTGCGAGGCGACATCGCCGTCGAGGTAGACGCCGAAGCGGTCGCCGATCTGCACGACCAGGTCGGTGGAGCGGACCCGGCTGCGCACGCGCGCACCCAGGGCGGCCAGCAGTTCGCTGCGCGCTACGCCACCGGCAGTCAGTGCCTCGGCGGCCAGCAGCATCACGGCCGGGCGCTTGCCGGCGCTGTGACAGCGGATGATCGAGCGGTGGATGTGGACGCCGAAGGCCTCGATGCTCTGCAACGGGAGCACGGGCTGGAACTGCTGTCGTGACCGGGGAGTCTTCGAGAGCTCGGTGCGGATCGGGGTCTCGACGGGCTGATCGTCCAGGCGCTGGTTAAGATACATATCGGATGTGTTGCGGGTGCTCGTTATGTGTCCGGGTGAGGACATCTGCGGTGCCGCTGCCCTTGACGGGCCTCCCTGTTCAACGGGTCAGCGCCGATGTCCTCATCTGATAAAACGGACTGCGCGCGCGGATCCCGACATCGACAGAAAAATAATTCGTTCGTTGGGGCCTCCTTCTTGATCAACACCGTTCCTCAGCCCCCGCCTCAACCTCAGGAAGAGCCCGATCCACAGGCTCCGTCTTCGTCAGAGGTCACCCTGTTGCTGCGCGCCGCCCACGGCGGCGACCGGCAGGCGGCCGACCAGGTGATGAGCCTGCTGTACGCGGATCTGCGGCGCATTTCGCGCGCGCGCCTGTCCCGCTCCGGCGAGCTGAGCCTGAACCCGACGGACCTGGTGCACGAGTCCTGGCTGCGGCTGGTGGACGGCCAAGGGCAGGCCCAGGGTCAGGACTTCCCGGACCGCAAGCATTTCCTGGCCTATGCCGCGCGCGTGATGCGTTCGGTGGTGGTGGACCACGTGCGCGCCCGCCAGGCGGACCGGCGGGGCGGGGACCTGCAGTTCGTCACCTTGAACACCGCCGTGGCCGATCTCGCGCCGCAGCAGGACGACGAGATCCTGCGCGTGCACGAGGCGCTGCAGGCGCTGGCGGTCCACGACGAGCGGCTGGCCCAGGTGGTGGAGATGCGCTACTTCGGCGGGCTGACCGAGGCGGAAATCGCGCAGGCGCTCGACATCACCGAACGCACCGTGCAGCGCGACTGGAACAAGGCGCGACTCTTTCTTTCGATGGCGATGAAATGAACCGTTATGTGACGCAATCGCGCTGGCCGGTGTTGAGCCCGTATCTGGACGAGTTGCTCGATCTGCCGCCGCAGGCTCGCACCGCACGGCTGGCCCAGCTGCGCAAGGAGGACGCGACGCTGGCTGATGATCTCGAAGAACTGCTGGCGCGGCAGGGCGAGCTGGAAGCCGCGGAGTTCCTGGACCGGCCGGCGCTGATGGCCCCGCAGCTCGAGGCCGGCCAGGTCATGGGCGCCTACACGCTGGTGCGCGAGCTGGGCCAGGGCGGCATGGGCACGGTGTGGCTGGCGCGGCGCACCGACGGGCGCTTCGACGGCGAAGTCGCCATCAAGTTCCTGACGACGAGTCTTATCGGCATGCGCGAGGGCGAGCCCGCGCAGGGCCGCTTCGCGCGGGAGGGGCAGATCCTCGCCCGCCTGGCCCATCCGCACATCGCGCGCATGCTTGATGCGGGGGTGGCGGGTGTGGCGGCTGGCTCGCAGCCGTACCTGGTGCTGGAGTACGTGGACGGCACGCCGATCACCGACTACTGCAATGCCAAGGGCCTCGATGCGCGCCAGCGCGTCACGCTGTTCCTCGATGTGCTGGCCGCCGTGGCGCATGCGCACGTGCGGCTGATCCTGCACCGCGACCTCAAGCCCAGCAACATCCTCGTCACCGACGCCGGCGAGGTGAAGCTGCTGGACTTCGGCATCGCCAAGCTGCTGGACGATGCCACCGGCAGCGGCGAGGCCACCGAGCTGACCCGCCAGGCGGGCCATGCCTACACGCTCAACTACGCCGCGCCGGAGCAGGTGCAGCGGCAGGAAGTCACGACGGCCACCGACGTGTACGCGCTGGGCGTGCTGCTCTACCTGCTGCTGGGCGGCAAGCATCCGACCGATGTGGATACGCAGACCCACGTCGACCGGCTGCGCGCCATCGTCGAGCAGGAGCCGCGCCGACTGTCCGACGTCGTCCCGGCGCTGCGTGGCGATCTCGACACGATCCTGGCCAAGGCGCTGAAGAAGTCGCCGGCGGAGCGCTATGCCAATGCCGAGCAACTGGCGGACGATCTGCGCCGCTGGCTGGCCTTCGAGCCCATCAGCGCGCGGCGCGACAGTGCGCTGTACGTGATGAGCCGCTTCGCGCGGCGCCACCGGCTGGCGGTCAGCATCGGCGGCCTGGGCCTGGCGGCATTGATCGCGCTGACGGGGCTTTCGATGGCGGAGGCGTGGCGCGCCGATCGCGCCGAGCAGCAGGCGCTGGCCCGGCGGCAGCAGGCCGATGACCTGCTGAGCTACATGCTGGGCGACTTCGCCGACAAGCTGCGCCCGGTGGGCCGGCTGGAGCTGCTGGACAGCGTGGGCAGCAAGGCGCTGGACTACCTGGCGCGCTACGAAGACGAGGGCTCGAAGGACACCGGCGCCCGCCTGCAGCGCGCGAAGGCCTTGACGGTGATCGGCGAGGTGCGGGTTTCCAAGCGCGAGCTCGATGCCGCCGTCGCGCCGCTGCAGGCCGCGCTGAAGATCCTGGCCGCCGACCCGACCGGCGACAACAAAGAGATCGCGGCCTGGCGCAAGGCCCAGGGCGCCGCCGAGTTCTGGCTGGGCCACGTGGCCTACACGCAGCGCCGCTTCGGCGCCGCCCGCGAATCGATGGCCGCTTATCTCCAGCGCTGCGAGCAGTGGCTGGCCAGCGCGCCGCAGGACCCGGAGGCGCTGGCCGAACTCTCCTACGCCAACAACAGCCTCGGATCGGCTTTGCTGGGCACCGGCGAACTGGCCGAGGCCGAGAAGCGCTTCCGGGTCTCGATGGACCTCAAGCGGCGCGCCCTGGCGGGGCAGGTGGGCGACAACACTCTGCGCGCGGAACTCGCCGATACGATGAGCTGGCTCGGCACGGTGCAGGCGCAACGTGGCCAGTACGGCCAGGTTCGCGACGTGCTCGGCGAGGCCCGCACGCTGATCGAGCAGGTGCGCGCCGACGCGCCGAAGGACGCGCTCTGGGAGAGCCGCGAGGCGCTGGTCCACCTGTACCTCGGCGACGCGCTGCGCCACCTGGGCGAGCGCGACGCGGCCCAGGCCGAGTTGCGCCGCGCGGCCGAGCTGGCGCACGACCTGCTGCTGCACGACCCCGGCAACTCGCAATGGAACAGCTCCCTGATGGCGACCGAGATCACCCAGGCCGAGTTGAATCCGCCGCCGATGCCGCGCCTGCAGGAGCTGCTCGCCCGCGTGGATGCGCTGGACGCCGCGGAGCAGGCGAAGAACCCCAGCGCCGCCTTGCGCCGGTTGCCCTATCGCAGCCGGCTGCTGCAGTTGATGCTGCCGCACATGAGCCCTGCCGAGGCGCTGGCCGTGCTGCAGCCTCTGCAGCAGCGGCTGGCGGATGCGCTGGCGAAGCGCAGTGAAGACCTGGCCCTGCGCACTGCACTGGCCCGCACCGAGCTAAGTACCGCGCAAGCGTTGAAAGATACCGGCAAAGCCGCAGAGGCTCTGGCGCAGTGCCGCACGGTGAACCATATGCTTGAACAAATGCCGCAGCTGCTGCACGTCCATGCAGAAGTGACGCAGGCCTGGGAGGAAGCGCAGCGCTGTATGAAATCCATATGAGCCTGCGCGCGCACTGACGGCGCTTCCGGTTGCGGCACACAAGATCCACAACGAGGAAGAGGGCCGCCAACATGAGCGACAACACGTACTACGTCCAAGCCAAGATCGATGAGATGGGCGTCTTCGCCAGCTGCAAGTACTTCAGCGACTACGCCGCCACGGAGCGGGTCTACCCCCCGCTGTGGGTACCCGCGGATGCCGGCTGCTGCTTTATCTCCCAGGCCGATGGCTCCGACCTCGCGCTGATGGGCACCGTGTTCAAGACGCTGGGCCAGGGACCGTCGCTGAACATCAGCAACTACTGCCCCGCGAGCGATGACGGCACGGTCGCGATCAGCATGCCGACGACGTCCACCGTCACCAAGGGCGCGGTGCTGCTGTTCGCCGATCCGAAGACGGTCACGATGATCTACCCCAGCCAGGATCCGCAGATCACCAACACGCCACCGTGAGCCGGTGCTGATCTAACGCGAGGCGAGCAGCGCGCCATCGGCCAGCGGCCAGGCGCGCCGCAGCGCGGCCCGTTCCGCCGCGGCATCGCGCCCCTGTGCCTGCAGCGCCCGCGCAAGCCCCTGCAGCGCCCAGCCGCTGTTCGGATGCCGGGCCAGGTCGGCGCGGTAGCTTTGCTCCGCGGCTGCATAGGCCTTGGCTCGTAGCTGCATGTCGCCCAGCGCCACGCGCGCACCGGCGGCCAGCATCGGCGGCTCCATCTTGTCGTCGGCATCCGCTATGGCCGTTGCGGCCTCGGCCTGCAGCGACACGGCCTCGTCGAAGCGGCCCGCGGCCAGCGCGAGTTCGGCGCGCAGCCGCAGCGCGCTGCCCTGCGCGATGCTGCGGGCGATCTTGTCCATCGGCTCCTTGCCGGCATGAGCCTTCAGCAAGGCCGTGCTCGCAGGCTCCAGCCGCGCCAGCGCTTCGGTTGCGGCAGCCGCCTGCCCTTTGCGGGCCAGCGCGGTGCCACGGGCCATCTCGCCCAGCACGGTGGCGACGCCGCGCTTGCCGGTGGGCATGGGTTCGTCCAGCACGGCGTCCCAGCGCTCCAGGCGCATCAGCGTCAGGATGGGCCGGCTGCGCACGTACTCGCCGAACTCGTTGTCGTAGCCGGCGTGCTTGGCGGCTTCCCGCGCCGTCTGCAGCGACAGCTCGCCGCGGCCTTCCATCAGCGCCGCGTACCACTGGAAGGCACCATCGTGGCCGCGCCAGTCCTTGCTGATGTCGAAGCCTTGCTGCTTCAGCTCCTTGAACATCGCCTCGTCGGCGGCGATGGCGGCCTGGTTCACCCGCGTGGCGTCGGCATAACGGCCGATTTGAGCGTAGGTGTGCGAAGGCATGTGCAGCAGGTGCGGCGACTTCGGCGCCAGCGCTCCGAGCCGGTCGGCAGCGGCCTCGGCGCGGGCGGCGACCTGGACGTTGTCCACCGCATGGATCATGTAGTGATTGAGCCCGACGTGATCGGCGTGGCGGGCCAGCCCGGCCTCCAGGCGCGCAGTGAGGTCGGCGATGCGCTGCGTTGACTTGCCGGCATCCCACCACTCGTCTTCCGTCATCGCGATCAGCTCCGCCTCGGCGTAGAAGCTCAGCAGGTCGGGGTCGTCGGGATGGCGGTCCACCAGGCCGCGCAGCCGCTCGGCGTAGGCCATGTCCAGCGGGTCGGCCGGCTTGCCCGAGCCCGGCGTGCCGCAGCGCGGCGCCTGCCGCACGGCGATGTCGCGCGCGGCGCTGCCCGTGGCATAGCGCAGGCGCATCGCCTCGATCAGCTCGCGCTCGCGCGCCGGCAGTGCCTGGCCGTGGGCCTGCGCGTAGTCGGCATAGCGTCGTGCCTCGGCCAGATCACCGCGCTCGCTGGCGTTGATGTTGGGCCCCAGTTGCCAGGCCACACCCCAGGCGCACATCGCGCAGCCGGGATCCTGTGCCAGCGCTGCCTTGAAGCTGCGCACCGCCTCCACCTCGTTGAAGGCATAGGCCTGCTCCATGCCCTGTGCGAACCAGGCGCGAGCCGGCGCCGATGGGCTGTCGATGGTCAACGTCGCCGTGCCGAAGCCATCGAGCCGCGGCGCGCGGGCGCTGCGGTCGGGGTCCAGCGGCGCCACGGCGCAGGCGCAGAGCAGCGCGACGATGAGGGTGGCCTGGATGCCTGGCCGGATCGCCGCTCTGTTCATGCTTGCCCCTTCTAGGTAAATGCCGCCAGCAGTCGTTCGAGCGCCACCTGGAACGGTGTCTGCATCAGCGGCAGCGTCGCCACCATGCCGATCAGCCCGATGCTGACGGTGAGCGGAAAGCCCACCGAGAACACGCCGATCTGCGGCGCCACGCGCGAGATCACGCCCAGCACGATGTTGACGAACATCAGCATCGTGATCAAGGGCAGGGCGATCCACAGGCCGATGCTGAAGATCTCCGCGCCCCAGCGCTGCGGTTGCGCGACGCGCAGAAAGGCGAAGGGCTCGTCACCGACCGGAAAGGCCTGGAAGCTCTGCACCAGCGCGTTGATCAGCAGCAGGTGGCCGTTGATCGCGATGAACAGGAAGGCCACCATCGAGCCGAAGAACTGCGCGCTGGCCGTGCCCTGGCTGCCCGTCTGCGGGTCGAAGAAGCCGGCGAAGTTCAGGCCCATCTGCAGGCCGATCAGCTCGCCCGCGAACTCCAGCGAGGCGAACACCACGCGCACCGCGAAGCCCATCGCCAGGCCGATCAGCATCTGCTGCGCCAGCAGCAAGGTCAGCATCGGCAGCGAGTCGAGCGGCACCACGGGCATCGCCGGCAGCGAAGGCTGCGCGCAGACCGAGATGAACACCGCCAAGCCGATGCGCACCCGCAGCGGCACCGCCCGCTGGCTGAACGTGGGCATGCCGGCGAACAGCGACAGCGTCCGCAGGAACGGCCACAGCACCGGCGTCAGCCAGGCGAGCAGTTGGGCTTCGGTGACGGAGAACATTGCGCGCGCTGATTGACTATCTATTCATTATCTATTCAGAATCCTGCCATGCAGGAACTGAGCAGCGACCATGAAGCCATCCTCGGTGCGTTGAGCGCCAGGGGTGTCGCCACGTCCCAGGATCTGCAGGCTTCCCTGGGGAAAAGCCAGGCCACGGTGTCCAGGCTCCTGGCCGATCTGTCCTCGCAGGTGCTGACGCTGGGCCGTGCAAGATCGACGCGCTACGGGCTTCCAAAATCTATTCACGGACAGGCGGCTCAGCAGGACATCTGGTGGATCGACGAGACGGGAGATCGGCGTCGGATCGGTCAGCTCACCCTGCTCACGGGCGAGGTGCTGCACGTGGACATGCCGTTCCTGGGTGTCGTCAGCCGGGACGACCTGCCCTGGTTCCTGTCGCCGCTGAAGGCGCAGGGCTTTCTCGGGCGCGTGCTTGCCCATCGCCTGCAGGGTGAGGGCTTGAATAGCAACCCGGATACATGGAGCCTGGAAGCGACGCTGTATGCGGCGCTGCAGCTGCATGATGCGCCGGGCGCCATCGTGCTTGGTGCGCTGCCGCAAGCTGGGCCGCACGGCGGCCTCTTGCCGGGGGATCCGGGCCTGCTGGCCGACGCATTGGATGCTCTGGCGCTGGATGTGGCGCGAACGCTGCCGGCCGGCTCTTCCGCAGGCGGAGAGCAGCCGAAGTTCCTCGCGCGTTCGGCTGAGGGCCTGCATCAATTGGTGAAGTTCACGCCGCCGCGCGGCACGTCCTTCGGCGAGCGCTGGCATGACCTGCTCCACGCCGAGGCGCTGGCCAGCGAGGTGCTGCGCGACCATGGTGTCGACGTGGCTGCCTGCCGGGTGGTGCAGAGTGCGCAGCGCAGCTATCTCGTCAGTGATCGTTTCGATCGTGTCGGGCCTGCTGGCCGCTGTCATGTCGTGTCCATCGGTGCGGTGCACCGGGCCTTCGTCCACGGCAGCTATCAGAACTGGGCGGCCAGTTGCGAAGCGCTGGCGCGCCAGAAGCGGCTGACTCCGCTGGCCGCGGAGCAGGCTGCCGCGCTGTTGATGTTCGGACGCCTGATCGGCAATACGGACATGCATTCCGGCAACCTGGGCCTGACGGTGCAGCTTCACGGCTTGGCCAAAGGCCGCGGCTTCGCGCTGGCGCCGGTCTACGACATGCTGCCGATGCGCTGGCGGCCGGATGCCGCACTGGGCGGCGCGCCGGACTACACGCCCTTCGAGCTGGATGCCGCGGCACTGGCGAGCGCTGCGCGCAAGCCTGCATTGGTGTTCTGGCAGCGGCTGGCGGTTCATGCGTCGGTCAGCAAGTCGCTACGGCAACTGGCGGCGCAGATGAGCGAGCGGCTGATCTAACCCACCGCCTGCGGAATCGCCATCAACGTCCGCTGGATGTACTCCACCAGCGTCGTGATCATCCACGGCCCGGCGATGGCCAGCACCGCGATGGCGGCGAGGACCTTGGGCACGAAGCTGAGCGTCGATTCATTGATCTGCGTGGCAGCCTGGAACACGCTGACCAGCACGCCGACGGCCAGCACCGCCAGCAGCACCGGCGCGGCGACCATCATCAGCACGTAGAGGCCTTGCTGGCCGAGGGTGAAGACTTGTTGGGGATCCATTGTGGTGCTCCGGAGCTATGCGGTTCGTATTTGGGCCGAGCGCCGGGCCGCCCGAAGCCGGCCCCGCTGGCGATGTGCTCGGGGCTCGATGCCCCAAGCATCGCCGTCCCCTCGGGGGACCGACCGGGCGCGCCCGCGTCCAGCGAGGCGAGGCTGGGCGAGGGGCGCGTTCATGTGGCGAACGAGGCGGCCAGCGAGCCGAGCAGCAGGTTCCAGCCGTCGGCCAGCACGAACAGCATCAGCTTGAAGGGCAGGGCCACCAGCACCGGCGACAGCATCATCATCCCCAGGCTCATCAGCACCGAGCTGACGATCATGTCGATGACGAGGAAGGGGATGAAGATCAGGAAGGCGATCTGGAAGGCGCTCTTCAGCTCGCTGGTGACGAAGGCCGGCACGAGCACCTTGAAGGGTACGTCCTCGGGCTTCACCGAAGCGTCCAGCTTGGCCAGGCGGGAGAAGAGGGCGAGGTCGCTCTGGCGCGTCTGCTTGAGCATGAAGCCGCGCATCGGCGGCTCGGCGCGCTGCAGGGCCACCTCGAAGCCGATCGTGCCGGCGCTGTAGGGCTGCCAGGCGTCGGCGTAGACCTTGTCCAAGGTCGGGCTCATCACGAAGAAGGTCAGGAACAGCGACAGGCCGACGATCACCTGGTTCGGCGGCGCGGCCTGCGTGCCGAGCGCCTGGCGCATCAGCGACAACACGATCACGATGCGGGTGAAGCCGGTCATCATCAGCAGCACCGCGGGCAGGAAGCCCAGGGCGGTGAAGAACAGCAGCGTCTGGATCGGCACCGAGTAGCTGCTGCCGCCGGCGCCCTGGCCGACGAGGATGGGCAGCGTGGCCGGCGGCGGGCTCTGCTGAGCCCAGGCCAGCGCCGGCAGCAGGGCGAGCGCCAGCAGCGCTGTCAGTCGGGATGCGACGTTAGGGCGCACGCTGTTCGCCCTTGAGCTTGCTGGCCAGCAGTTGCGCGAACGAGGCCTGCTGTGCGCCCGAGGGCGCCTCGGCCTGCGGGGCCATCACGTGCAAGGTGTGGATCTGCTGGCCGGTGATGCCCAGCACCAGCCACTGGCGCGCTTCGCCCTGGCCCACCTCGACGATCTGCAGGCGCTGGCTCGGCGAGATCGGCAGCGTGGACACCACGCGCATCACGCCGCCGGCGCCCGCCCCGCCGAATCCGCCCAGAGGCGTGCGCTTGAGCAGCCACAGCGCCAGCGGGATCAGGCACAGGATGGCCAGGAACCAGAGGAAGGGGAGCAGGGAATTGGTCATCGCGGCATTGTCTGCCAGGAAGCCGCGGGGTCAGGCCTTGCTCAACCGGCGCATGCGTTCGGACGGGGTCACGATGTCGGTCAGCCGGATGCCGAACTTGTCGTTGACGACGACGACCTCGCCCTGGGCGATCAGGTAGCCGTTGACGAGCACGTCCATCGGTTCGCCGGCGAGCGCGTCCAGTTCGACGACCGAGCCCTGCGCGAGCTGCAGGATGTTCTTGATCGGGATGCGCGTGCGGCCCAGTTCAACGGTCAGCTGGACGGGGATGTCCAGGATCATGTTGATGTCGCCGCTGGGCATGTTGCCCGGCGTCGGCGAGAAGTTCGTGAACGCGGCGGGGGCCACCTGGTCGGCGGCGGGGCGCACTTCCTCGGCGATTTCCTGCGCAGCGGGCGGAGCGGCTTCGGCGAGTGCGGCGGCCCATTCGGCCGCCATGGCGTCCTGTTCTTCTTGGCTCGGTGAATCAGGTGGCATCTCGGGCTCCAAGCCAGCCGGCGTCCGGGCTGGTCAGCATCTTGTCGATCTTGATCGAATACTTGTTGTTGGATGTGCCGTAATGGCAGTCGTAGATGGGCACGCCGTCGATCTTGGCCTTGATCAGCGGCTCCAGGTCCAGCTCGATGAAGTCGCCCGGCTTGAAAGCCAACAACTGCTCGACGGTGGCCGGCGCGTGGCCCAGCTCCGCCACCAGCTCGACCTCGGCGGCCTGGATCTGGTGCTTCAGCAGGTTGACCCAGCGGCGGTCGGGCTCGGCCGAGTCGCCCTGCGTGGTGCTGTAGAGCACGTCGCGGATCGGCTCCAGCGTGGAGTAGGGAATGCAGAAGTAGACGGTGCCGCTGGTCTCGCCGATCTCCAAGGTGAACGAGGTCGAGACGACGATCTCGCTGGGCGTGGCGATGTTGGCGAACTGCGGCTGCATCTCCGAGCGCTGGTAGTCCAGCTCCAGCGGATAGATGCCGGTCCAGGCCTTCTTGTATTCGGCGGTGATCACTTCCACCAGGCGCAGGATCACGCGCTGTTCGGTGGCGGAGAAGTCGCGGCCTTCGATGCGCGCGTGGAATTTGCCGATGCCGCCGAACAACGAGTCGATGACGGCGAACACCAAGGTCGGGTCGCAGACGATCAGGCCCGAGCCGCGCAGCGGCTTGACCGAGACGATGTTGAAGTTCGTCGGCACGACGATCTCGCGCAGGAAAGCCGAATACTTCTGCACCTTGATGCCACCGATCGCGACCTCGGGGCTCTTGCGGATGAAGTTGAACAGCCCGACGCGGATGTTCCGCGCGAAGCGCTCGTTGATGATCTCCATCGTGGGCATGCGCCCACGAACGATCCGCTCCTGGCTGGCGAGGTTGTAGTCGCGTATGCCGCCGACCTGCTCCTCTTCCGCCTCGAGCTTCTGGCTTTCGCCGGTGATGCCTTGCAGCAGCGCATCGACTTCGTCTTGCGAGAGGATCTGCTGGTTCATGATGTGCCTGCCGGGATCGTCGTCACTGAACTATGAACTGGGAGAACAGAACCTGGGTCACGGGACTCTCGACGTTGCGGCGTTTCTTCTTTTTCTTCTTCTTCGGCGCGTCACCAGCGGCGGCGGGCTGGGCCTCGTCGTCATCCTCGTCGTCCAGCTCGATGCCCATCGGCCGTACCGACTCGCGCATGATCTCGCGGGCCAGTTTTTCCTTGCCTTCCACCGTCAGCAGCTCGGCCGAGGACTTGTGCGAGAGCACCATCAGCACGTTGCTGCGGATCGCCGGCAGGTACTTCTTGACTTCCTCGGCGACGTGCTCGTCGTCGACCTGCAGCGTGACGCCGACCTGGGCGAAGCGGTCCACTTCCTTGTCCGTCAGGTTGACGGTGAATGGGTCCAGCGGCACGAAGACCGGCGGCTTGCCACTGTCCTTCTTCGCATGGACGACCGGCGCGGGTGCGGCATCGCCGTCCTCGCCTTCCTCGGCGCTGGCCTTCTTCTTCATCAGCAGCAAGGCTGCGCCGCCGGCCAGCACCAGCACCAGCACGGCGGCCAGGATGATGATCAGCTTTTTGTTGCCACCCGCTTTCGGGGCGGCGGCGCCAGCGGCGGCTGTGGCCATGAAGACTTCTCCTGTCGAATCGGTTCGTCGGCACGCCGGCAGGCATGGTGACGCTAACGGCGATTATTGACGGACTGCTGCGCGGCCATGCGTTAAAAAGCCCTGGAGGGGTCGCGCTTATCTTGCGGGACGTAAAGCTAGGCGTACAAATCCACCACTCCGCGGACCGGGCCGCCGCGCACGCCGCCCGCGCGGCTGATCGCCGGCAGCGCATCGTCGGCACCGGTCACGCGTTGAATCCTGCCGTTGCCCGCAGCCGAAGAGGCCGCGCCGTCGCGCGCCTGCTGCTGAAACGAACCATTGCTGCCGTTGCCGCTGCCGCCGCTGGCGGCCTGGAACACGCCGCCGCCGCTGAGGGTGAGGCCGGTGTCGCGCAGGGCCGCGGCCAGGTCGGGCAGGCTGCGTTCGAGCACGGCGCGGGTCTCGGCGTGTTCGGCATGGAAGGACACCTGGGCCTGCTGGCCGTCGACGACGATCTGTACCTGCACCGGGCCCATCTCAGCCGGGTTCAGGTGCAGCTGCGCCTCCTGCACGCCCTGCGAGGCAAGCACGCTCAGCCGGGCGGACATCTCGGACGCGAAGCCGGGGTCATGCAGCGGCTGCGACAGCACCTGCGGGCTCGACGTAGAGGCCGTGGGCGTGGCGGTGCCGGCCGCGGAATTCGCGGCGGCGGAAGGCAGGCCGGCCAGTGCGGCAATCTGGGCGGATGCACCGTGATCAACGGCACCGGGGGCGATGCCGGCCGTCGCGCCGGCGGCCTGCTTGCCGGCGGCACCGAGCAGGCTGGCGAAGCTTGTCTGCGCCGCCGCGTCAGCGGTCTGCTGGGTGCTCGCCTGCTGGCTGGCGTCGGCGGCGTCCGCGCCGGCGGCCTGCCGGGCCTGCGTAACGTCGCCGGCCTGCGTGCGTGCCTTGCCGGTGGCGGCGGCACCATCGGCCTCGGTCTGCAGCGCAGCGGCGGTCTTGTCGTTCAGCTGTGCGGCGGCCAGCACCGCAGCGGGGTCGAGTGTGGCGCCGGTATCGCCCGTGGTGCTGCGCATTTCGGGCGCCGAGCAGTCTTCCGCCGCGTCGGCCGGTTCGGACGAATCGTCATCGCTTGCCTTCTTGCCGTCCTTGGCGGATGCGGGCTTGGCGTTGCGGGCATCGGCGGTCGGGGCCGGTGCGTTCGTGGGCTGAGGCTTGGCGGCGGCCTGCGTGGTGCTCGAATCGGCCTGCTGCGCCGTCTCGCTCGGAGCGTCTGCGGCGGCGTCCTCCGCTGCGACCTTGTCCGTCTTGGCCGGTGGATTCTTGACCGGTGTCGTCGTGGTGGTGTTCTGCTTGCGGGACATGCTCAGCCGCGCTTCTTCGCGCTGCATGTCGCTGGGGCCGTCCTTCGGCTGCTCGACCTGGACGATCGCCTTCGGTGGCGACGGCGGGGCGATCGGCTCGGAGCTGATCGACAGCTGCGCCGCGTGGCTGCGCAGCATGCGCTGGAAGTCCTGGTTGGCGGTATCGGCACTGCTGTTTCCCGCGGCGGCGAGCAGGGCTGCAGCGCTGGTGCTGGTGGTGTTGTTCGAAGAGGCGATGCTGCTCATGGTCGTTGTTCCGGCTAGGCCTGCAAGCGGCTCAAGGGGTTGAAGCCGCCGCTGTTGCCGCCGAGGGCGGTGCGGGCGGCCTGTTCGTCGCTCTGCTTCTGCTCCTGGCGGAGTGCGGCGCGGCCCATCTCGGCGCGGCGGCGCTCGATCAGCTTAACGATGGCGGCCACGCGCATCTCCTTTTCGGCCAGCAGCGCGCGGGCGCGCTCGACGCGCACGTCGGCATGCTGGGTGAGGGCGCTCTGGCTGTCGATGGCCTGGTCGAGCTTGCCGCCGAAGTTCTGGTAGCAGCTGACGATGTCCATCGTGCCCTGGCGGGAGAACTGCTGTGTCCAGCGCTGCTGGTATTCGCTGCGGTAGCTGGTCAGTTGCTCGGCCTGCTCGCGGGCCTGGGCGGCGCGCAACAGCATGTCCTTCCAGGCCTTCAGCGCCTCATCGCGCTCGGCTTCGGCGCGCTCCAGCAGGACGCCGAGGGTCTGGAGGCTGGTCGAATCACCGGTGCTGCTCATCGCTTGTCCTTCCTAACCTAAGCTCAGGCCTGGATCACCGCCTGCAACTGCCTGACGCCCTCGGCCAAGGGCGACGGGCTGTGCATGCCCTGCTGCAGCAGGTGGATCATGTCCGGGTGAAGTCGCACGGCCAGATCCAGTTCCTGATCGTGGCCGGGGGCGTAGGCACCCAGTTGGATCAGGTCGCGGGCCTTGTTGTATTTGGCCAGCAACTGCCTGAACCGGCGTGCCGAATCGACCTGGTTTTGCGGCACTACATTCGTCATCACCCGCGAGATCGATCGCTCGATGTCGATGGCAGGATAGTGCCCCGCCTCGGCCAATTCACGCGACAGGGTGATGTGGCCGTCCAATATTCCACGCGCAGCGTCGGCAATCGGGTCCTGCTGGTCGTCGCCTTCGCTGAGCACCGTGTAGAAGGCGGTGATCGAGCCCTCGCCGGGCAGACCGTTGCCGCTGCGCTCGACCAGCTGCGGCAGCTTGGCGAAGCAACTCGGCGGATAGCCCTTGGTGGCCGGCGGCTCGCCGATGGCCAGGGCGATCTCGCGCTGCGCCATCGCGTAGCGGGTCAGCGAATCCATCAGCAGCAGCACGTGCCGGCCCTGGTCGCGGAAGAACTCGGCGATGGCCGTGGCGTAGTGAGCGCCCTGCATGCGCAAGAGCGGCGGCGCATCGGCCGGCGCGGCGACAACGACGGAGCGCGCCAGGCCGTCCTCTCCGAGGATGTCTTCGATGAATTCCTTCACCTCGCGGCCGCGCTCGCCGATCAGCCCGACGACGATCACGTCCGCCTGCGTGTAGCGTGCCATCATGCCCAGCAGCACCGACTTGCCGACGCCGGTGCCGGCAAACAGGCCCAGGCGCTGGCCGCGGCCGACGGTGAGCATCGTGTTGATCGCCCGCACGCCGGTGTCCAGCGGCGTGCGCACCGGGTCGCGGTCCATCGCGTTGATCGGCCGGCGCACCATCGGCTCGCTGTGCACGTCGTCCAGCGGGCCGCGGCGGTCCAGCGCATGGCCGTGGGAGTCGACGACGCGGCCCAGCAGCCCGTTGCCCATCGGCAGGTGCAGGCCGCGATCCTCGGTGCGCCGCCAGGGATGGGCCGGCTGACCGAGCTTGGGCGAGAGTAGCGGCAGGGCGCGCGGCACGACGCGCGCGCCGCTGGACAGGCCCTGGACTTCATCGGTGGGCATCAGGTAGGCGCGATCGCCCGAGAAGCCGACCACCTCGGCCGTCACCGGGCGCAGCCCACGGCGCGGATTGACGCCGGAGGAGGGCATGTGGATCTCGCAGACCGAGCCCATCGGTACCTTGACGCCAGTGGCTTCCAGCACCAGGCCGGCCACGCGCACCAGCTTGCCCTGCGATTCGATCGGCACGGTGTTGCCGGCGAACGACTGCAGGTCGATCAGGTACTGCTGCCAGCGATCAGTCCGCTCGCTCACGAGGGTTCCTCTTCGCCGTGGCCGCCGCGGCGGTCTTCCCACAGCGAGGCCTGGCCCATGGCTGCGGCGGCCTGCTGCCAGCGGGCGGCGAGGCTCGCATCGACGCTGCCGATGTCGGATTCGACCTGGCAGCCACCGCGCGGGATGTCCGGGTCCGGGATCACCTGCGCCTCGCGGGCCTGCATCTCCTCGCCGGCGCCTTCGAGCACCAGCGGGTAGTCGGCCGGGTTGACGCGCACGCGCACGTGGCGGGCCGAGAGCTGCAGGGCCTCGACGGCATCGTGCGCGACTTTGGCGATGTGTTCCGGCCGCTGCATGATCTCGCTGCGCACGACCTGGCGCGCGAGCTCGACGGCGATGCGCGCCAGCGCCACGGACATCTCGTCCTCCAGCGCGCGGAACTCGGCGTCGAAGCTCTTGACCAGCGCGCCCACCTGCGCGGTGATCTGCTGGGCGAAGCTCTGCTTGAAGGAGTCCAGCGCGGACATGCCGTCGCGGTAGCCGTCCTGGTAGCCGGTCTGGCGGGCCTGGTGGATCAGCTGCGTGGGGTCCGGCGCGGGCGGCGCAGGCGGTTCGGTCGGTGGTGGCGGCGGGGCGGCCGGAGGCATCGGCGCGCTGATCGGCGGCCGGGCGATGTTGGGATTGGCGAAGGAATCAGGCGTCCAGGCCGAGAAGCCGCTCAGCTCCTCGCCGGGGATGAATCGGGCATAGCTGCTGCGGCGGTCGCCCTCCCGCCGTTCGGGCGGAGGAACCTGGCGCGGGGGAGGCTTCGGTATTGCCACGGGCTGACTCTGACTCTGGATCCGGACTGCGGTAAACCAAGCTTAGACGAATTGATCGTCGCCGCCACCTGCCAGCACGATCTGCCCTTCGTCCACCAGGCGGCGGACGATCTTGAGCATTTCCTTCTGCTCGCTCTCGACCTCCGACAGGCGCACCGGCCCGCGCGAGTCGAGGTCCTCGCGCAGCGTCTCGGCCGCACGGCTGGACATGTTGCGGAAGATCTTCTCTCGCAGTTCGGTGCTGGCGCCCTTCAGCGCGACGATCAGCGATTCGGACTGCACTTCCTTCAGCATGGCCTGGATGCCGCGGTCGTCGATCTTGTCCAGGTCGTCGAAGGTGAACATGTTGTCCATGATCTTCTGGGCCAGGTCGGCGTCGGCCTCGCGGATGTAGTCCAGCACCGAGGCCTCGATGCTGGAGCCCAGCATGTTGATGATCTCGGCCGCCGTCTTCACGCCGCCCAGGTTCTGCTTCTTCATGCGCTCGCCGCCGGCGAGCACCTGGCTCATCACCTCGTTGAGGTCCTTCAGCGCCATCGGCTGGATGCCGTCCAAGGTGGCGATGCGCACCAGCACCTCGTTGCGCTGGCGCTCGGTGAACGAACGCAGCACCGAGCTGGTCTGGTCGTAGTCCAGGTGCGACAGGATGGCCGCGATGATCTGCGGATGCTCGTTGCGGAGCAGCTCGGCCACCGAGCCGGCGTCCATCCACTTGAGGCTTTCGATCGAGGAAACGTCGCTGTCGTGCAGGATCCGGTCCAGCAGCAGGTTGGCCTTCTCGTCGCCCAGCGCCTTGCGCAGCACGTTGCGCACGTACTCGTCGGTGTCGGGCACCAGGTTGCTCTGCAGCGCGGCGATCTTGTCGAAACGTTCCAGCACCTGCTCGACCCGCTCGCGCGGGATCACCTTCAGCTTGGCGATGGTCTCGCCGAGCTTCTGCACTTCCTTGGGCTCCAAATGCTTGAAGACCTCGGAGGCTTCCTCCTCGCCCAGAGACATCAGCAGGATCGCTGCGTCTTCAACGCCATCGTCATCCATCTCGCGGCCTCCGTCAGACTTCGCCCATCATCCAGTTCCGCATGATGTTGGCCACGGCCACCGGGTTGGTGCGGGCCATCAGGCGGGCGCGTTCGAGCGCCTGGGTGGCATTCTCGCTCGGTCCTTCGAGCATGGGCAGGCCGTGGAGACCGCCGCTGCCGCTGCCGCCTTCGGCGCCGGGCAGTTCGTTCGGGTCGTCGACGATGGCGTCGAGTTCCTGGGCGGCTTCTGCGGCTTCCGGCGGCGGGTTCAGGCTGCGCAAGGCCGGGCGCACCATGCCGAACACGGCGATCAGCGCGACGATGACCAGGGCCGCCGGCACCGCCGAGGCGCGGATGAGATCCAGCAGCCAGGGCTGCTTCCACAGCGGAGCCTCGGTGGTGTCGATCTTCTCGGCGACGAAGGGCGCGCTGATGATCTTCAGCGAGTCGCCGCGGTCGGCGTTGAAGCCCATCGTTTCCTTGACGAGGGCGCTCAGCTTGTCGATCTCATCCTGGGACAGCGGCTCGCTGGCGACCTTGCTGGTCTTCGGATCCGTCACCTGCTTCTGGTTGATGACCACGGCCGCGTTCAGCCGGCGCACGCTCCCGGTGGCGTTGCGCGTCACGCGCACGGTCTTGTCGAGTTCGTAGTTCGTCGTCGCTTCCTTGCGCGAGCTGTTCAGCCCGCCGCCGGCACCGGTGGTCTGCAGCGGTGCGGAGGCGCCGTTCACCGGCGCGGTGGCCGGCACCGGGGGCTGGTTCGTCGCCGCGCCGGGCACGCCGGTGGGCGTCTGGGGCGTGGCGTTGGTCGATTCGTGCGTCTGCTGGCTGCGCACGGCCGGGGTATTGCCCTGGCCCTGGTTCGGCTTGTATTCCTCGGCGGTGGACTCGACCTGGTTGAAGTCGACGTCGGCCGTCACCGTGGCGCGCAGGTTGTCGCGGCCGACGACCGGGTCCAGCAGGTCGTAGATGCGCTTGTTGATGTTGTCCTCGATCTGCCGCTTGTAGAGCAGTTGCTGGGTGTCGAGGCCGTTGTTGTTGGCGTCCGGGTTGTTGGACAGCAGCGCGCCGGTCTGGTCCAGCACGCTCACCGCCTTCGGGTTCAACTCGGGCACGCTGGAGGACACCAGGTGGACGATGCCGGCCACCTGGTCGCGGTCCAGCACGTGGCCGGGGCGCAAGGTCAGCATCACCGAGGCGCTGGGCTTCTGCTGCTCGCGGAAGAAGCCGTTCTGCTGCGGCAGCGCGAGGTGGACGCGCGCGTCGGCCACGTCGGCCAGCGCGGTGATCGTGCGGGTCAGCTCGCCCTCCAGGCCGCGCTGGAAGTTCAGCCGCTCGTTGAACTGGGTCTGGCCGATCGAGGACTTGTCCATCAGCTCGAAGCCGACCGTGCCGCCCTTGGGCAGGCCGCTGGCGGCCAACTTCATGCGCAGGTCATAGACCTGGGAGGCCGGCACCATGATGCTGCCGCCCGGCTCGTTGCGGTAGGGCACATTCATCTGCTGCAGCTGGGCGATGACGGCACCGCCATCCTTGTCCGACAGGCCGGTGAACAGCGGTCGGAAATCACCCTGGCTGGACCACAGCGTGATGGCCAGCACGGCCGCGGCCAGCACCGCCAGGCCCGCGCCCATCATCAGCTTGGAGCGCATCGGCATCTGCACCAGGCGTTCCCTGTAGGTCAGCGGCACGACGGCAGCGGCGGGCGCCGTGGCGGGTGCGGCGACCGGCATGCCGGCGGCGGTGGGGCTGAGGGCTGTATCCATGGTGCCCGAATTATTTCGGAAACACCCCTCAAGAAAGCCGGGAACAAGCCGATCAAGCGAGCGCAGTTCCAGCCTTAGCGCCGTGGCGCCTCACCTATGCTTCGTCCCATCATGGACATGAAGCTGATGCCTTTCGATTTCACCCAGGCCGCCGCCCGCGCCGGCCTGAACGTGGATGGCCAGCCGCTCGCCAAGCCCGTATCCAAGACGACAGCGACCGGTGGCGCCAGCTTCGGCGATGCGATGGCGAGCGCCATGAAGGGCGTCAGCGCCACCATGAATGAGGCCACCGAGATGGCCCGCCAAGTCCAGCTGGACAACCCGAACGTCGGCCTCGAGGACACGATGGTGGCGATGCAGAAGGCCCAGATCGGCTTCCAGGCCACGCTGCAGGTGCGCAACCGCCTGGTCTCGGCTTACTCCGAGATCATGAACATGCAAGTCTGACGTGCCCCCGGCCCAGCGGGTACGCTGGGCC
>Ga0247779_1000107_pt1 | contig 66947 bp, 61 predicted proteins | sample UWRJL221509R5_FD_179925 | JGI IMG/M metagenome (GOLD analysis project Ga0247779, IMG submission 179925) | Plant litter microbial communities from Arlington Agricultural Research Station in Wisconsin, United States - UWRJ-L221-509R-5 | ecosystem: Environmental > Terrestrial > Plant litter >... | reverse complement strand
GCGATACTGCGCCGACTCGGCTGCCCGCAGTGGCACGCTGAGCATGTGAATCTCAGCCTGTTCAGGTCATCGACTTACACCACGGCTTGGGACATCACCCATATCGAAAGCGCGCCTTGCGCGCCGCCAGCGCGGGCATTGCTTGATCCACTGTCGAAAGTCGTCCAGTTCTGGATTCCCGCCACTCAACTCGGGACTTTTTGGCCGCTGTTGATCGGCCTCAGGTCGGCGCCTGGGTAGGCGCGTCCAGGGAGGCTTAGGGCGAGCGCGGTGATCTTGTTGGTTTGCACGACTTCCGCCGCAAAAGATGGCTCAGCCTCTTCGTCATTTAAAAATGACCGACTTTACACTATGTGTAAAGTCGGTCATTGACGATGTGAGGGGTTTTGCCTAGACTGCCGGTATGGAAGTTGAGTTCGACGATGACGACCTAGATCGCATGGAGACTGACCCGCAGTTCACGGCGGGCTTTTCACAAGAGGTCGTCCGTGCATACCGCAGACGGATGCAGCAGATTCGAGCCCTTCGAGATGAGCGCGACTTCATCCCATTGAGGTCGTTGAACTTCGAAAAGCTCAAAGGAAATCGGCTAGGCCAGCACTCGATCCGGCTCAACTTGCAGTGGCGCCTGATCCTTGAGATTCGAGGAGATCACCCCTGCAAGGTCGTCGGCATCGTCGAAATTGTTGACTATCACTAGAAGCTTGGAGAGCTCATGAACGCACGCGTACCTGCTGAAGTGTTCCCGCCTGGAGATTTCCTGCGGGAGGAGCTGGAAGCGCGAGAGTGGAGCCAGCAAGAGCTGGCAGACATCTTGGACCGCCCCGCGCGCCTCATCAGCGAGCTGATCGCTGGCAAGCGGGCCGTCACGCCCGAAACGGCGAAGGGCCTTGCGGAGGCGTTTGGCACGTCACCGGACTATTGGATGAACCTGGAGAGCCAGTACCAGCTCTCAAAGGTGACGGTGCCTAACGACAACGTCGCTCGCAAGGCGCGCCTGTACACCCAATACCCGGTGCGGGAAATGATCCGACGTGGCTGGATTCGCGCCAGCGAGAACATTGAAGTTCTGGAACAACGCTTTTGCGAGTTCTTTGGCATTGATGAAGTGGGCGCCACTCCGCAGCTGGGCTACAACGCAAAGAAGACTGACGCTCACGCGGACACCACGCCGCTTCAGTTGGCATGGCTGTTTAGGGTGCGCGGCATCGCCAATCAGCAGGTCTTGCCGGCGTACTCAAAGATGAAGCTGATGGCAGCGATTAACGAGCTGAAGAAGCTCACCCTGTCGCCCGAGGAGGTACGGCATGTTCCTCGCATCCTCGCGGAAACGGGTGTTCGCCTGGTATTCATCGAGCCCCTCGCTGGGTCCAAGATGGACGGCGCTTGCTTCTGGCTAGACGACGCCAAGCCGGTTATCGGCATGACGCTTCGATTCGACCGTATCGACAACTTCTGGTTCGTCTTGCGCCATGAGATTGAGCACGTCCTTCGCGAGGATGGGAAGGTCGAGAACAAAGCGGTCATCGACACAGACGTTGGAGATTCGAAGGTAGAGCTTCCGGAGTGCGAGCGCAGGGCAAACGCAGCAGGCGCCGACTTCTGCGTGTCGACCGCGGAGTTGGACGACTTCATCGCACGCGTGCAGCCGTACTTCTCTGAGGAACGGGTGCTGCGTTTCGCGCAACGCATCCAGGTCCATCCAGGACTCGTGGTTGGGCAGCTTCAGCGGCGCCTCGACCGACATGATTTCTTGCGCAAGCACCAAGTGAAGGTGCGTGCGTTCGTATTGCCTTCGGCTGACGTCGATGGCTGGGGATCGTTCACCGACTAACTGCAAACCGTTGGGGAATCACATGTCTGCGTACGGGAATCAGGTCAAGGCATACATCGAGCGCTACCAATTCGAGGTCGGAGGCGATGGATTGCTCGACCCACATGCGGTAGCTGAATGGGCGTATCAGCGGGGTCTCCACAAGCCGAGCGTCCGCACGGTGGTTGATGCGATTGCATCCGACATCTCGCAGTACTTTCGCGAGGAGTACCGAACCAACGAGGATGGTCAGCGGTACCGTGCCAAGCATGCGGTTCGCTTCAAGAAGGGTGACCGCACCATGTCCCTCTGGGCGGACATGGATGACGAGAAGGCGCCGCGCTTGCACTTTGTAAAGTCGTTTGGCCAGCGTCGTCAGCAGATCGTCGGCGACTGCTTTCAGCTGAAGACGGACGTAGATGTCTACAACGGAAAGAACCAGGACCAGGAGCCCATTCAGGTCCCTCTCAACTTCACACTGGACGTGGAAGAGCTGCAGTTGCCGCTGAAGGGACGAAAGGCCGCGTGAGCGCCACTTGCTGCCTGAGGCAGCAAGTGGTGAACGCTGCTTCGCGTGGATCACTCGGTTAAATAACTGGAGTCGAACTCAGGGTCTACCTCGAAGGGCTTCACCAGGTATCGAATCTCTCCGACCTCGCGTGGCACCTTTTCAAGGTTCCCAAGGTGCACATTGATCTTCGCGCATTGCAGGGCGTCTAAATAGAACCGTCGCTTGTCGAGCCAGTTCATCGACGAGTGGTAGCTGTCGACATCTGATGCTGAAAATTCGTTGATATGGCTGTCGACCTGTTTGCGACTCACACGAGGGCGCAGGTTCGGAAAGACGTCGATGGTTCGATCATCAGACACGACGATGGCGAGTCTGCGAGCAAGGCCGGAGCGGGCATAGCGGACCGCAGAATTGAAGCGTGATCCTCTGGACGGGGTGCATTGATCATTGGCGGGGCCATCTAGGATGACGCCGATAGCGTGGCAGGCAGCATGCGGATCCAGAAGGATGGTGCCGTCGATAGAACTAACCTGCCGCAGGAGGTCCACGGTCAACTTTACCGGCGCAATCCCTGTTCCCTGGCGAGCTAGTCGATCAGCCTCCGCTTCAGCGTCGTCCGCAACGACGATCATGCTTCCCCCATCCTGGCGTGCAGCGGCGATGAAGAGTTGCCAGATCTGCTCTTGATCGGCTGCCGTCGATTGCGGGAACAGGCGCGCAAGGCTGCTGATCAACGTGTCCTTTTCCAGGGCCTCACTGGGAAGGGATGGCGATCCATAGTCGCATCGGAGCAAGGGTAGGTCACCGCAGCGCAGCTCCCACGTGTAGTGATCCAGGAACTCAACCATGAACACGTCCTGCTCGCTCGGGCTGTACGAGGGCAGTAAGCGGCCAAGGCCATAGACGTATTCGGAATCGGCGACCAGAACGACATCCGGCGATGCCAACTGAAGGACTTTTCGCGCCCAGCGAGGCTCGCGAAACGGTATCCGTTCGCGGAAGCGCAGCAAATACTCGACGCTAGGGTTCTCAGGATTCGCCAAAAGCAGCCGCCCAATGCCTTTCGCCCCCTCATAGAGAAGCGATGAAATGAGGTTCAGCCGCGTGAATAGATCAGTCGAGACGTATCGCGGTGAAATCGCCAACCCTGGCGTGTCAAGGAAACGGTTCGCCGCAATGCGCACGATCTCGTCCGGTCGACGGGTTTCTCCGAACATGAACCGACCAGGTTCAGGACGCTCGAGTTCGCTGGTAGCCGCCTTCAGCACTGTCGCCAGCGCAGCATCGATCAAGCTTCGATAGCCGGTCGGGCCGTGCTCGTATCGCGGCGGCCTCTCACTCAGCTGGGGGAACTGATGGAACAAAGATTCTGGCACTTGAACTACCGGCACGACGTAGTAGTCGCCCACCAATCGAGAAGCGCCGCAGAAGGACCTAACGCCGTGCTCTATGTCGTATGAGTGGATAGCGTTGCGCACAGCAGTCGTTGCGGAGTCTTGTCGCATCCTCTTCGGCTTGTCGCTGTTGCTGGGCTCATCTCCGTACCACATGCTTTGCAGCGGATGCGTCGCAAAGATCTCTTCCACTGCTTCAAGCAGTCCGTCGAACAGTAAGAGCTTCCAGCGCCCCTTCTCAGGCTCCACGCAAACCGAGTGGGAATTCTTGCTACCTGGTCGGCGCGCGCCAACAAGAAGCGCTTTCACCTCGACCGCGGCCCCCAACGCTTTCAGCACATCCTGGGCAAGATGTTCGATGCTCGCCCGAAAGCTCTGCTGGTAGGGGAACATGAACAAGTCGATGACATATCGCTTCATAGGCTCAATCGCACTCCCGTTTAGATCACCAGCCCTTCCAAAGGGCCACGATCCCCTGGAGGAAAGTTGTGCACTGCGTGCCCCTCCAGGTCACATCCGGATGGCCGTCAAACAACAGGTACTGCTCATTGGCGCACTGGAAGGTTGAGCGATCTGTCTCATAGAGCCAGTTGATGCACGCCACCATCGAATCGGCATAGCTCGTGCCGAAACAGTTGATCGGAACGTTGTAGAGCAGCCCTTCGAGGAAGTAGGAAGGGGCGATGCCCGCCTCGATGTAGCCGTTCTCAACCATTTTCTGTCGAGCGTTCTTGAAGATCCGCACGATGTGCTTGAACCATTCGTTCGTCTGTTGATTCTTCGTGGTCAGATTCGCGTGGTGCTGTCGCGGGTAGTTGATGACCCGCGTGCCGTCAGCCTTGTGGAAACTGATGCCCTGGACATAGTCGTTTTGGTCGGGCCGATCGGACACATACCAGAGGTACCGCCGGTGCTGGATGGCAATCAGTACGTCAGCCTTGCGTCGGTTATGCAAGGCCGCGATTGCGACCGCCTTGTTGCCCGGCTCCACAGACTCGCCGAACCGGTTTCTCAGCGCTGCGAGCACGTCGGCTTGGAAGTGGATATGCGTGTACTCGGCGGCGCCGTGGGTCGCCGCGAAGGCCGCCCGCTGGTCGGCCGGCAAGGCCGTCAGGTCGTAGGTGAAGATGGAGTCCAGTCGGATCACGACGTCTACATCACTCTCTCGGAAGATGTTGGTGTCGTTGCCGTACGACCCCTGCAAAAAGATCTCGTAGCTCTTTCCGCTGTATCCGGTGCCCGGCGCCTCAAGCGTCAACCTCACCGTGTTGTACGTGTCCTTTGACGTGACCTGGGCGCCGATGTTGGCCATCGTGCCTAGGTCTTGCTCAGGGATAGGCATGTTTTCCCCTCAGGCTAGGAGCTGCCCAAGCTGCTGCTCATGCTTGCCAAAGGATTCGATACCTCGCCGATAGAGCAGCTTCAACTTTACGAGGTTGTGCTCCATCAGGTCGGCCGCCATGTCCGGTGAGGTGAAGCTGTCGTTGATCCGAACCATGGGAACGTCCTTGCACAGCAGTTCAGCCAGTTGTTCGAGGGAGTGGGTGTTAATCCCCAGCGTCTTGTGCAACAGCCGAACCAAAAAGAAGCGTTCGATGACCCAGTTGTGCCAGTAGCGCGGTGGTTCTGGATAGTTGCCGACGCCCACGCTCACAACCCGAAGGTCGGCATTGGCGTAGCCCAACGCCTTCGTCGCATCCACGATGGCGTACAGAGTCGGGTTGTTGGCGCAATAGCCACCATCGATGAGCTCGACCTCGCCATTGGAGGTCTGGACGATCTTGCGGCTGAAGATGGGGTAGGCTGAGCAAGAGGCGATCACGGCGTCGGCCACCGTGGCCCCGAATCCGGGCTCAAAGATACCCTTGCCGCCGTGGGCCTGGCCTACATGCGCCTTGAAGATCATCGGCTTCTCTTCCAGCCAGCGGGCAGCCACGATGCCGATCCCCGTCTTCATGTCCGCGAACGTCACGTCCTTGAAAACTCGATCCGCAAGTGCCTGGAGTGCTATAGATCGCTTGGTCTTACCGCCTATGCTCATCAGCGGTGGAACCTCGGCCTCGTAGAGTGCGCGGATCTCGTCGACACGGTAGCCCAGCGCCAGCAGCGTAGCGATGATAGAACCGGTGCTCGTGCCGAAGATGAGGCCGAAGTGCTCACACAGGGGGCGGTTGCCGAGCATTCCCTCGAGCTGCTTCAAGACGCCTAAGGTATAGAACCCCTTGGCGCCGCCTCCGTCCAGGCTGAGAAGTCGGATCGGCTTGCGATCAGTGGTGTTATCTGGCATCAAGGACAAATGTAACGAGATTGCCTAGCAGTGTTCCTACGCGGTAGGCACCTCGGCATGGCGGTCTCAAGGCGGTGCCTGCTTAGCAGGCAGATGCGGTTGGGGCTGCCCTACTTGGGTACGCGAGCTACGGCGGCGTGTCGTGCCAGGCCTGAGCTGTTCATCGCGCCAGTGCTGCCTAGAGTCGATAGAGCCGCATTGCGACTGTGAGCGTCTAGTCCGCCCATCTTGACGGGCCGGTTCAGCCGCTCGGCAGGTTGATCTCGTCGGTTGTTTCGCCAGTTTCGAAGTACTGGGCGATGGCCCGGTCGAGGCGCCTGAGTAGCGCGTTGAGCGTTTCACCGTCGCGGCGCACGAGCATGGCCAGCGCGTTGTGATCGTCGGCCGCAGTGGCTGCGCACTCGATGGAGCCGATGGCGCCGAGGGTGATCACGCGCCGTCTTCGATCAGCGCCTCGATGTCCGGCCTTCACATGACGAGGGGCTTGCCGACGAAGCGCCTGCCGGCAGCGGCTGCACGGGCGACGTCGCGCGGGTCTAGAAGGCTGAAGTCTGCGGACGGCGGGTAGCCGCACGGTTCGCTTCCAGTGTGGTTCGCCACTCGGCCAGGATCGCGACGGGCGAATTGATCTGCCGCGTCCGCTCCAGCAGGGCCAGCAGGTCGTCGCGGGTGAGGACGTGCAGGCCGGCCTTCGCGGCGTCCTCCAAATCCGCGGTGACCTGCTCGTGGCTGAATCGGGTCACCAGCACCGGCAGGACCGGCGCGTCGCGGTTGCCCGACGCCGCCAAGCTCTCCCCGACGTTGACGCACCGCGCCTTGAGGTTTGAGCGTTTAGCGGCCTTGAGTTGCCCGATCGTGCACTCGACGACGACGAAGCCGCCCTCGCATTCGACGAGGATGTCCGGGGCGTCCTCGTGCTGCTTGCTGTTGCGCAGATGGGCGGGATTGAAGCCCAGCATCCAGAACAGCCACGCCACTGCAACCTCGAAGCCGCGCCCGTTCTTGTCTTCCTCATCGCGCAGCATCGACTGCATCGCCAGCAGCTCGGTGTCGCTTGGCTCGAAGGCGGCGCGTCGCGGATTCCCGACGGCCGACCGATCCGTGATCCAGGCCTGGTGGTGTGTCTCGCCCTGATAGGACACGGCGCAGTCGACCAAGGCGCCCTCCGGGATGTCGATGTCGTGGCTGGCGACGTAGATGCCATCCTCGAAACGCCAGTTCAGCCTCTTTCTGGCGACCGAGTCTCGATGCACCACCGTCGAGCCCAGGATCACGCGGTAGGCAAGGCGGCAGGGATCGACGTCCAGCTCGGCTGAACATGAGAGCATCACGGTCGCCTTGTTCTGCTTGCCGGTGGAGGTCGAGAGGATGCGCATCACTGGCGCGGCGACGATCTCCAGGCCGCCCGGCTCGTCGCCCGCATCGCACACGGCACACAGTTCGGCCAGGGACTCGAAGGCAATCTCCGAGCCCCGCAGACGCCAGCCGATCTCCTCGCGGTCGACCTTTTCCCAGCTGCGGCCGCCGCGGATCTTCAGCGTGGCAAGGGCAGAGCGTTCGCCCGCCGACCGGTGATGTGGCACGGCGTAGGCCGAGTAGCTGCCGTTCTCCTCGGCTTCGAACAGGACCGATGCATCGTTGACCGCAAACGTACCGAGCAGTTCCCCGATCACCTTGCGAAGCGAGCGCGAGCGGGTGTCGATGGGGGTTCGGCCGGCGATAACCGTACTGGTCTTGAACGTCGCCGGCGTCACCATCATCGTGGAGTCCAGGCGCAGCCGGGCGCTGTAGAGGAACCATTGGTCATCGCGGCGCAGTGCGCAGTAGCCCAGGGCGGCGTGGCCGATGAAGGCCGGTTCAACCCGGGCAAGCTGGGCGCAGAACGCGCTGATCTGTTCTTCGGTGTGGGTCGCGAAAGTCATGACGTCTTTTATAGGCCGTAGATGCCGCGGAGCCTAGATGGAGTTGCCGGCGTGCCGGCATGCCTGTGCGGCATAGGTTGAATGCGAGGCCGCGATGGGCTTATTCCTCGTAGTCGGGTTCCCAAGGATCTACGTCGCCGAAATACAGCCACAGTGACGATGCCGCGAAGTCGAAGCTCTTCACCAGCGCATGCTTCAGGGCGGCGACCGACATGACGTCGGACGTCTGCAGCGTGATGACGGCTTCCACGTCGATGGTGATGACGCGGGTGTCCACAGGCGCGCCATAGCGATGCGTCTGCGGCAGGTTGCGGCCGATGACCCGATAGAAGCGCGCGGAGACCTCGACCTCGACCTGGAACAGCCAAGAGAACGTCAGGTCATGCCGGCCGACGCTCAAGACCTGCAGGTCCGGCGGGCGCAGCGTCGAGACCGGGATGACCGACAGCAGGTTGACGTTATCCACGTCGTAGTCGAAGTGCGGCACCTCCGTGTCGGCGTCCAGCTCGATGTCCATCCGCTCAACCTCGGCGCCGATGAGTGCGTCCAGGTCCTTCCGCAGCGGGGAGACCTCGGATTTGAGTTCCTTTACCAGGAACAGTTCGAGTTCTGCGGCTGCGATCTTGCGGGTCTGATCAGCCTCGTTCAGGGCGCGCAGCGCGTCTGTGAGCGACCTGAAGCCCAGCAGGTACTTCGAAGCGTCGCATGCCCATAGGCAGCCTTCGTCCTCGGTGACCACGATCACCTTCTTGACCATCTTCTCGCCGCATGCCTCCAGGGTCGCCAGCGCAAAGGCGTCAGGGAACTCGCTCTTCTTGTCGCCCGTCTTCTCGAAGGGGTAGCGGCTCTCGAAATAATCGGAGAGCACCTGCGGGCCGGCCTCCCATGCCGTGGCAAGCTGCACGGCGCCCGAGGCGACGTAGTGCGCACCGATGAGCCGGCTCGCGATGGACTCCGCGGAGTCGGCCTGCAGGTGCGCGCGCAGCTCGGTGGCTGCGCTGGCCTGTGCCGAGACCGCCCAGTCGCCGATCTGCAGCGCGTGCCGCGTCTCGTTCAGGCGGGCCTCCGCCCAGTCCTTGGTGTGCACCTCCAGCTCGCGTCGCCAGACCTCGGGAACCAAGTGGGAGATCTGCAAGCCCTTGATGCCCGTCAGTGCGACCAGGGGCTGCGCCTGGAACCTGAACCCGGCCTTACGGTAGATGTTCGTATCAACGGCGATGCCGCCGACGCGGTCGAGGGCAATTGTCGGGGCGGTGCGCGCCGGTTGCGCCAGCGGCACATTGCTGGATTTCTTGGCCATCGGCCAATGATGCATGCAATCGCGCTGTGATGTGCTGGGCATCCGATCGGGTGCCCTGTGGACCGCCTCTCAACACGACTTTGGCCCACTTTTGGCCCACTTCGTATCTCAGCCCTCTAGTCCCATCTGCCTTGCGAATAGAAAAAGCCATGCAAGTCAGAGACTTGCATGGCCTTGATCTGGTGCGCCCGGTTGGGATCGAACCAACAACCCCTGCCTTCGGAGGGCAGTACTCTATCCATTGAGCTACGGGCGCAGCAACAGCGCGCATTCTAGCAGCGCTCCGGGGTCAGCCCGGGCGACCCACAGATATACTCTGCTGGTTTTGCGCCTTGCGGAGGCCCTGTCGTCGAACGGTGGCTCCGGCAGTGCGTTCACGAGCAGTTCCAAAGCCAGACAGATACAGACAGACAACAACCTGCCGACGCCAGCCAAGAGGATTTCATGAGCGGAACCCACGATCACGCGCACTCTCACGACAGTTTGCATGAAGAAGAAGGGGCCCACGAGGGCCCGATCCGCACGCCGAAGCAGCTGGCGTGGGCCGTGGGTCTTGCGATCATCGTGCCGGTGATCGTGATCGTGATGCTGGCGAGCTATGTGTCCTCCGAGACCAAACCATCGGCCGGCAGCGACGCGCTGGAAGGCCAGGCGGTCGCTTCCCGCATCCAGCCGGTCGGAGCCATCGAGGTGAAGGACGTCAACGACGTCGCATCGATGAAGACCGGCGAGCAGGTGTTCCAGGCCCAGTGCTCGGCCTGCCATGCCACCGGTGCGGTCGGCGCTCCGAAGTTCGGCGATGCCGCGGCCTGGGGCCCGCGCATCAAGAGCGGTTTCGACGAGCTGCTGCACTCCGCCCTGAAGGGCAAGGGCAATATGACGCCGCAGGGTGGCGGCGATTTCAGCGACTTCGAGATCGCCCGTGCGGTCGTCTACATGGCCAATCACGGCGGCGCGAGCTTCGAGGAGCCGAAGGCCCCGGCCGCTGCCGCCTCGGCCGCCTCGAACTGATCGAACGACGTTCGATCGAATGAATCATCAAGCCGACCCACGTGGTCGGCTTTTTCATGCCCGGTTCCGTCAGCCGGCCGGCTGCGGCTCCAGCACCACCTGATACCGAGTGAGCAATTCGGCGAACACCGCGGGTTCCGGCGCCCACCAGCCCTGCTCCACCGCCTGTGCCGCCCACAGCATGTCGACCGAATGGACCAGCCCCAGCCCCAGTGGCGTCGAGAGGAAGAGCCGGTCCTGCTCGTCGAGCCAGCAGCCGTCGACGGTCGTGCTCAGGCCCGTGTGGCTCTGCACACGCCGCACGGCCAGCAGTTGCTCGTCCAGGCGCCAAATCCAGGGCGCGGCCTCCAGCTGCAGGTAGACGCGCTGCGGCCCGTTCTGGAAGAACCAGCAGCCGGCCTCGTCATGGTCGTAGTTGCGCTCGATGAACTCGCGCAGCTTCTCGTGGTTGATGCGGCTGCCCTTGACCTGCGGGAACGGGCCGGCGTGCTGGATGCGCTCGTCGCGCATGTACCAGTCGCCGCGCGCATCCAGCGCCAGCCAGCCGTAGCAGTGCGGCACGTTGGGCCATTTCTTCAGCGCAGCCTTGACGATCTCGTCCATCGGCGGATTGTTGATCAGAGCGCCTGCGCGAGCCAGTCGCAGACCTGCGTGGGCATGCTGAACACATGGCCCGGCGGGCGGCCGGCCGGGAAGCCGACGTGGCCGCCCTGCGCGGGCTGCCACAGCGTGACGAAGCGCCCCACGTCGTCCTGCGGGCGGGGCAGGCTCCACGAGGGTACGAAGGGGTCGTTGCGCGCGTTCAGCACCAGCGCGGGCAGGCGCAGCGTACGCAGATGCGGTTTGGCCGAGGCGCGCGACCAGTAGTCGTCCGTGCCGCGGAAGCCGTGCAGCGGCGCGGTGAACAGGTCGTCGAACTCGTACAGGTCGCGCACCTGGCGCAGCCGCTCGCCGTCGAACAGACCCGGGTGCTGCGCCAGCTTGGCGAGCGCCTTGGGCACCATCGTCTTCAGGAACATGCGGGTGTAGACGAGCCGGTTGAAGCCCTTGCCGATCGCGTGGCCGGCGGCCGTCAGGTCTACCGGCGAGCAGATCGAGCAGACGGCCCGGGCCATGGCCGTGGCGCTGTCGCCGGCCTCCTGCGCCCAGCGCAGCAGGGCATTGCCGCCCAGCGAGACGCCGGCCGCCACGATGGGCCCGGCATGCGTCGCCTTCAGGCGCGTGAGCATCCAGCCGATCTCCTCGAAATCGCCCGAGTGGTAGGCGCGCGGCGCCAAGTTCAGCTCGCCCGAGCAGCCGCGGAAATAAGGCATCGCGAAGGCCCAGCCGCGCGAGCGCGCGACAGTGCCGAAGGCCTGCACGTACTGGCTTTCCGCCGTGCCCTCCAGGCCGTGGAACAGCACCAGCAGCGGCGCATCGGGCCTGGCGCCGTCGAGCCGGTCGGTGTCGACGAAGTCGCCATCCGGCGTGGTCCAGCGCTCGCGGCGCAGGGTCAGCGGCGTTTCGTCGTTACGTCGGGCGTAGAGCGCGGGCCAGATGGTCTGCGCGTGGCCGCCGGGGAGCCAGAGCGGCGCGTGGTACTGCATGGAAGACAAGGACACGGGTCAGTGCAAGGTCGTCGGTTCCTCGAGCATGTCCTGCATGTCGGCCGGCGTGCCGGGGCTGGCGTGGTGGGCGGCCAGGCGCCAGCCCTGCGCCGTCTTCAGGTAGACGTTGGTGGCGATCACCCAGGCGCTCTGCATCGTGCCCTCGGGCCCGGCGACGTTGACCCGCTCCAGCACCTGGTGGATGGCCGTGTCCTGCGTCTGCAGCCTGCGCACGCGCTCCGGCGCCACGGCCACGGGGCCGCGCGCGAACAGGGCCTCGAAGGCGCTGCGGATGGCGGCCACGCCGACCAGCCGCTGGCCACCGGGATGGACGCAGGAGATCTCGTCCTCGTCCGCCCACACCTCCATCAGCCGTTCCAGGTCGGCGCTCTGCAGTGCCTCGTAGAACTGCTGCTCGGTGTCTCCGGGCGAGGCGAGCAGGGCGGCGGTCTGGGCTTTGGGGCGCATCGTCGCGAGCCCTGCGTTCAGTGGCCGACGCTGAGGTGCTCGCCGGCGGCCAGCTTGTACAGCGTGCCGCAGTACGGGCACTTGCCCTGGCCGCCGTGGGTCAGGTCGATGAAGACCTTTGGGTGGGTGCTCCACAAGGCCATCTTCGGGTTCGGGCAGAACACGCTGCCGTTCTCCTGCACGTCGGCGGCCTTCACTTCGACGGTGGCCGGGGCCTTGCTGTTTTGGTTCTCGCTCATGGTGTTCTTTGGATTCGGATTCAGACCAGGGTCAGCCACTCGGCGTACTTCGCGTTGCGGCCGTTGACGATGTCGAAGAAGGCGGACTGGATCTTCTCGGTGATGGGCCCACGACTGCCCGCGCCGATCTCGATGCGGTCCAGCTCGCGGATCGGCGTCACCTCGGCCGCCGTGCCGGTGAAGAAGGCCTCGTCGCTGATGTAGACCTCGTCGCGCGTGATGCGCTTCTCCACCAGCTTCAGGCCCAGGTCCTGGCAGATGTGGAAGATCGTGTTGCGGGTGATGCCGTTGAGCGCGCCGGCCGACAGGTCGGGCGTGTAAACGACGCCGTTCTTGATGACGAAGATGTTCTCGCCCGCGCCTTCGGAGACGAAGCCCGAGGCATCCAGCAGCAGCGCCTCGTCGTAGCCGTCCTCGGTGGCCTCCATATTGGCCAGGATCGAGTTGGAGTAGTTGCTGACCGCCTTGGCCTGCGTCATCGTGATGTTGACGTGGTGGCGGGTGTAGCTGCTGGTCTTCACGCGGATGCCGCGCTTGAGGCCCTCTTCGCCCAGGTAGGCGCCCCAGGGCCAGGCGGCGACCATCAGGTGGATCGTGTTGCCCTTGGGGCTGACGCCGAGCTTCTCGGAGCCGATCCAGGTCAGCGGACGCAGGTAGCAGCTCTCCAGCTTGTTCTCGCGCACGACGGCCTTCTGGGCTTGCTCGACCTGTTCGATCGAGAAGGGGATCTTCATGCGCAGGATCTTGGCGCTGTTGAACAGGCGCTCGGTGTGCTCGCGCAGGCGGAAGATGGCGGTGCCCTGGGCGGTGTTGTAGGCGCGCACGCCTTCGAAGGCGCCGCAGCCGTAGTGCAGCGTGTGCGTGAGCACGTGGATCTTGGCGTCGCGCCAGTCCACCAGCTCGCCGTCCATCCAGATCTTGCCGTCGCGGTCGTCCATGCCCATCGGGGTGCTCCAGTCTGCGCTATGCCAGGAAAGCTGGCGATTTTAGAGGGCGTCCGCGGGAATCAGGGTCCAGCGCTGCACGCGGCCGTCGCCGCCCAGCTCCACCTCGACGCGCGCACCGCCCGCATCGGTCCAGCCATAGCGCTGGAGCGTGCCGGGCAGCTTCTCGCCCAGGCTGCCGGCCAGCGGCAGCAGGTCCACCATCTTCATGCCGGCGCGCAGCTGGCCGTCCAGCGCCGCGGCGCTGGCCACGCGGCCCACCGGGCCCTTCGAGGCCATGCCCATCAGCCTCATCAACCGTGTGAACTGCAGCAGCAGCCAGGCGATCAGCACCGTCATCACCAGCACGACGCCCTGCCAGCCGAACAGCGCGCCGCTGGCGAACAGCGCCACCAGCGCCGCCGCGATGCCGAGCAGGCGCTTCATTCCGGCTTGTCCCAGCTGTAAGCCCGCTCGACGCGGGCGATGCGCAGCTCGTAGTGCGCATACCAGTCGGCGCGGCCGCGCTCGCGCGCCAGCGTGTGCTCGGCGTGGCGGCGCCAGGCGGCGATGTCTTCCAGCGTGGCCCAGTAGGAGACGGTGATGCCCAGGCCGCCGGCGTCGCGCGCGCTCTCCACGCCCAGGTAGCCGGGCTGGGCGGCGGCCAGCTCCAGCATGCGCTCGGCGGTGTCGTCATAACCGTCGATCTCGGCGGTGCGCTGGCTGGTGAAGATGACGGCGTAATAGGGAGGCGTCATGACGGGAGGCTTCATGGCAGGCGGATTCATGCCCGGAATCATAGGGAACGCGCCAGCTCCATCGCCTCCTCAATTCTTTCCACGCCGTGCACGGTCAGCCCCTCGATCGGCTTCTTCGGCGCGTTCGCCTTTGGCACGACGGCGACGCTGAAGCCCAGCTTCGCCGCCTCCTTCAGCCGCTCCTGGCCGCGCGGCGCGGGGCGCACCTCGCCGGCCAGGCCCACCTCGCCGAAGGCGATGAAGCCGCGCGGCAGCGGCCGGCCGCGCAGCGAACTCTGGATCGCCAGCAGCGCCGCCAGGTCGGCCGCCGGCTCGCCGATGCGGACACCGCCCACGGCGTTGACGAACACGTCCTGGTCCATCGTCGCCACGCCGGCATGCCGGTGCAGCACGGCCAGCAGCATCGCCAGCCGGTCGCGGTCCAGGCCCACGGAGAGCCGCCGGGCGCCGGGGCCGCCGCTGTCCACCAGCGCCTGGATCTCCACCAGCATCGGCCGCGTGCCCTCCAGCGTCACCAGCACGCAGCTGCCCGGCACCGGCTCGCCGTGCGTGGACAGGAAGATCGCGCTCGGGTTGGCCACGCCCTTCAGGCCCTTCTCGGTCATCGCGAACACGCCGATCTCGTTGACCGCGCCGAAGCGGTTCTTGATCGCGCGCACCAGCCGGAAGCTCGAATGGGTGTCGCCCTCGAAGTACAGCACCGTGTCGACGATGTGCTCCAGCACGCGCGGGCCGGCCAGCGCGCCTTCCTTGGTGACGTGGCCCACCAGCACCATCGAGCAGCCGCTGGCCTTGGCCGTGCGCGTCAGGTGTGCCGCGCATTCGCGCACCTGCGCGACCGAGCCGGGCGCCGAAGTCAGCTGCTCCGAGTAGATCGTCTGGATCGAGTCGATCACGCAGAAGCCCGGCCGCTCGGCCTCCAGCGTGGCCAGGATCTTCTCCAGGTTGATCTCGGCCAGCACCCGCACCTGCGCGCCGGACAGGCCCAGGCGGCGCGAGCGCATCGCGATCTGGGCGCCCGATTCCTCGCCGGTGACGTACAGCACCTTCACCTTGCGCGAGAGATCGTCGATCGCCTGCAGCAGCAGCGTCGACTTGCCGATGCCCGGATCGCCGCCGATCAGCACCACGCCGCCGGCCACGATGCCGCCGCCGAGCACGCGGTCCAGCTCATCCTGCCCGGTGGGCGTGCGTTCGAAGTCGGTTGCCTCGATCTCGCTGAGGGTGGCCACCGGCTGGCTCTTGGCCAGCGCCTGGTAGCGGTTCTTGCTGCTGCCGGCGGCGGGCTCCGCCGGACCTTCGATCAGCGTGTTCCAGGCCCCGCAGGCGGCACAGCGGCCCAGCCACTTGGAGCTGATCGCGCCGCAGTCGGAGCAGGTGAAGACGGTCTTGGATTCCTTGGCCATGGGGCTATTGTCGGGCCCGGGCCGAGCGCCGGGCCGCCCCAAGCCGGCCCACATGACAAAGCCTGGTGGTCGATCCGCCAGGCTTTGGCGTCCCCTCGGGGGACCGGCCAGGCTCGCCTGCGTTCAGCAGGGCGAGACTGGGCGAGGGGCTCCTCAATCCACCCGGATCTGCTGCCGTGTCACGCCGAAATGGCGGTAGTAGTGCTGCTCGTAGATCGTGGCCAGTGTGCCGTCGCGGCGGATGGCCTGCATTGCCGCTTCCAGCTGCGGCAGCAGTGCGGTCCCTAAGGGCGAGGCGCGGGCGATGGCGATCGAGCGCGGGGTCGGGTCATGCACGCGGAACTTGGCGGGCTCGACCTGGCCCTCCAGCTTCAGCCGGCGCACCAGCACCAGCGCCTGGTCCTCGGGCAACGGCACCGCATCGATGCGGCCCAGCACGAGCTTTTGCAGGTTCGCCTCGCTGCTCGGTGCCGATTCCTTGATGAGCCGCGCGTCGGTGTCGAATGCGGTGAAGTAGCTGCTGCCGCTGACCACGCCGATGCGCGGGCCCAGCAGATCCTCATAGCGCCCGATCCTGGCGGACTGGCCGGCCCGCACCAGGAACACCCGGTCCGCCACCGCGAGCCGGTAGGGCGTGCGCAGGAAGTCCAGATAGACGGCCCGTTCGGGCGTGGGCTTGAGGCCGATCGTCAGGTCCGCCTGGCCCTGCTCGAGCATCGCCAGGCAGCGCCTGACCGGGCAATCGCGGATCTCCAGCCGGCGCCCGACCCGCCGCGCCAGCTCGCGCAGGATCTCGGTGTAGGCGCCGGTGAAGGCCGGCCCGTCACGGTTGAGCCAGGGGGCCAGCTCGGTGAAGGCCATCACCAGCGGCTTCGGCGCGGCCTGCGGCTGCGCGGCCGTGCGCGCCGTCGGCCCGACCAGCAGGGCCAGGCAGGCCGCCGCACGGGCGAGGTGAAGGAAGAGGAGGCGGAGTGGAGGCACGGAAGGGCCAGTCTAAAGCTGCCACATGACCTTGCCGGGTCGGGCGTGCAGGCACTGTGCTAAAACGCCGGACCGCATTTGTTTTGACCCCCCCCCGATCATGGAATTCTCGACCTGGCTGACCTTCTTCGCCGCCGCCTGGGCCATCAGCCTGTCTCCCGGGGCCGGCGCCATCGCGGCGATGACCTCCGGCCTGAACCACGGCTTTCGCCGCGGCTACTTCACGACCTTCGGGCTGGTGCTGGGCATCATGACGCAGATCATCGTCGTGGGCGCCGGCCTCGGCGCGCTGATCGCCGCATCCTCGCTGGCCTTCATGCTGGTCAAGTGGGGCGGCGTCGCCTACCTGGTGTGGCTCGGCATCCAGCAGTGGCGTGCGCCGGCGGTGCCGATGGTGACTGCGGCACAGCCGGGCGAGGCCGCGCAGACCACGACCCGCCGCCAGCTGGTGATGCGCGGCTGGCTGATCAATGCGGTGAACCCCAAGGGCACGGTCTTCCTGCTGGCCGTGGTGCCGCAGTTCCTCGACCTGCATGCTGCGCTGCCCAGGCAGTACGCCGTGATCGCCGCGACCCTGGCCTTCACCGATTCGGTCGTGATGGCCGGCTACACGGTGCTGGCCGCACGGGTGCTGACGGTGCTGCGCTCGGCGCGCCAGATCATGCTGATGAACCGCACCTTCGGCAGCCTGTTCATCGCCGCCGGCATGCTGCTGGCCACCTTCAAACGCGTTAACTGACGGCCCCTCGCCCAGTCTCGCCCTGCTGGACGCAGGCGAGCCTGGTCGGTCCCCCGGGGGGGACGTCGATCGGTGCCGGCAAACGCCGGCACTGACATCGACTCGTGCCGCCCTTGGGGCGGCCCTGCGGGCGGCACGATGGCTTCGCCCAAACCCACTGAGGGCCACTTTTTTGTGACTGCTGTGAACACATCCTCCCGCTGGCTGTTCTGGGGCCCGACGCTGATCTGGGCCAGCACCTGGCACGTGATCCTGTTCCAGCTCGACAGCGGCGTGCCGGTGCTCAACTCGGTGGCCTGGCGCTTCGGCCTGGCGGCGCTGCTGCTGGGAGCGCTGGCGCGTTGGCGCGGCGAATCGCTGCGGCTGCCGGGGTCGGCACACGCGCTGGCGCTGGCCACCGGCATCGTCCAGTACAGCGGCAACTACTGGTCGGTCTATGAGGCCGAGCGCCACATCCCGAGCGGCCTGGTGGCGGTGCTGTTCTGCCTGATGGTGTTCGGCAATGCGCTGTCCGGCCGGGCCTTCTTCGGCCAGCCGGTGACGCGCCGCTTCCTGGCCGCGGCCTGCGGCGGCGTGCTGGGCGTGGTGCTGATCTTCTGGCCCGAGATCGCGGCCACCGGCGCGCGCCCGACGGCCGGCTATGGCCTGGCGATCGGCCTGTTCGCCGTGTTCGCCGCCTGCGTGGGCAATGTGCTGACCTTGACCCTGACCCGCAAGCGCGGCCTGCCGCTGATCCCGGTGCTGGCCTGGAGCATGGCCTACGGCTCGCTGTTCCTGATGGCCCTATCGCTGGCCACCGGCACGTGCCTGCATTTCGCGTGGACGGCGCCCTACCTGCTCTCGCTGCTGTACCTGGCTGTGCTTGGCTCGGTCGTGGCCTTCGTGCTCTATTTCAAGCTGGCCCAGAAGAAGGGCCCGGCCGGTGCGGCGCTGACCAGCGTCGTGATCCCGGTGATCGCACTGGCGATCTCGGCCGCCTTCGAGGGCTGGCGGCCGACGCTGCTGGCAGTCGCCGGCATGGCGATCTGCCTCTCCAGCATCTACGCGGCGACGCGCTGAACCATCTCGGCCGGCACGAACTCGCTGGGCCGCGCGGCGTCGACCATCACCGTCAGCCGGCTGCGTGCCCGCGTCGCCGCCACGTAGAACAGATTGCGCTCGTCCGCGGCGTCGGCGCCGGCATCCGGGAACACGCCCTGCTTCAGGTAGGGCAGCAGCACGTGCTCGAACTCCAGGCCCTTGACGTGCGCCGCGCTCGCCAGCGTGACAGCCGGCACATGGATGCGGTTCGAGCGGGTGCGGCCGCCGGCCAGGCCGGCCAGGCGCTGCTCGTCCTCCTCGTCCAGCTGCCGCAGGAAGCCGAAGAAGGCCAGTGCGCCAGCGTGGCTGCGCGAGGCGGACGCGAGCCCGGTCATGTGGCGCTGCACCTCCTGGCGCCGCTCGCGGTCGACGTAGGCGTCCATCGCGAAGCGCGGCATGTCCAGCGCGGCCAGGAAGTCCTCGAAGGCGCAGTCACCGGTCGATGAGGCGCAGGCCACCGCCATCGCGCGCCGCAGCCGCTGCTGCACCGGCTTCGGTGCCCAGTTCATGATGTGCTCGTTGAAGATCGCGGCGACGACCGCTTCGCTGTCCGCGGCCTGCTTCGCCGCCTCGCGCAGGAAGGCCTCGGCGCTGCGGTAGTCGGGGTCGCCGTCTCGCAGCACTGGCGCCTGCGTCATCTCGAACAGGGCGGCCGGGATCAGTGCGCGGGTGCGCGCGCCGCCCAGCGTGTCCAGACGCTCGCTGGCCACCGCGAAGGCGCAGCGCACGAACAGCACCTCCGGCCGCAGCAGGTAGGTCGTGAAGCCGTCGCAGCGGTAGGCGATGCGCTCGCGGTGCAGCGCGTTCTCGATCAGCATCGATTGCGACGGGTGGCGCAGCAGCACCGCGCAGTCCTCGTAGACCTTGTCCTTGCGCTGCTCGGTGCGCCAGGCCTTCAGCGTCGCGACGACGGCCTCCTCCGTGCTGCTGGTGTCGGCGGCGTCGCACGCGATGCCGGTCAGTCGAGTTTCGGCCTTAGCGTCGCCGGCGATCGTCTTGCCGGCATGGCGGCCCATCCAGCGCGCCAGCGGCGGGCCGTAGCGGAAGCTCAAGGACAGCGGCAGGCGCTTCAAGGTGCGGCCGAGGCCGGCGTCCAGCTCGCGGCTCATGAAGCGGGCGTCGGCCCCGTTCATCTGGTGGATCACCTGGTGGCGGTCGCCGACGGCGCAGAAGTGCACCGCCGGGTCGGCCAGCAGCGTCTGCAGGATCGTGAACATCGCGGCGTTGCAGTCGTGCAGCTCGTCGACGAAGACGCCGCGCCAGCGGCCGGCGGCCATCGACGGCAGCGACTGCGGATCGATGGCGTTCCCGTCGCTGCTGTTGTCGTCGGCGGGCAGCAGCAGCCGCGCGAGGTCGTAGGTCGCGTCCAGCGGCATGCGGAAGTTCGCGTGGCCGCGGCCGCTGTCGATCCGGTGCGCCTCGTAGCGGCGCAGCACGCGCAGCAGCGTGTAGTCCAGGCCCAATTCCTCGACCGCGTGGTCAGGCGAATCGCGCCCGGACTCGGGCCGGTTCAGCTCCAGCAGCAGCCGGCCCTTGACGCCGGCCGTGCGGCGCAGGAAATCGCCGACGTAGCTGTCCGATCCGTGGGACGGCAGCTGCAGCTCGTCCGGATACGGCTCGCGCGGGTTCGCACCGACCTGCTCGATCGCCGCCCAGACGAAGGGCGCCGCCTGCTCGGCATGGCGGAAGCGCTCGACCGGATCCTCACCGTCCAGCGTTTCGGCCTCGCGCAGCACGCCGGCGGCGAAGTTGTCGAAGGTCTCGATGCGCAGCAGCTTCAATGCCTGCGCGTCGCAGCCGATGAAGCGCAGCGCCTGGCGCAACGCGGTGCAGGCCGTGTCCGTGAAGGTCAGCGCCAGCAGTCCGCGCGGATCGGCGCCCAGCGCCAGCGCCTGGCAGATGCGCAGGGCCAAGGTCGTCGTCTTCGCCGCGCCGGCGGCCGCCTCGATCAGCAGCGAGCGCTCGGGGCAGCGCAGGATCGCCAGCTGTTCGGCGGTCGGCGTGATCGCCTCGGTGATGAACTCATTCATTCAGGATTGAACTTTCCGCGGCCGGCCTTGATGCCGCCGCGCAGGGCCTTGCCTTCCAGCCGCCGCTGCTGCGAACCCCAGGTCGGCTTCGTCGCTCGGCGGGCCTTGGGCACATGGGCCACGCTCTGCACCAGTGCGACTAGCCGGGCCACGGCATCGGCTCGGTTCATCTCCTGGCTGCGGTGTTCCTGCGCCTTGATGACGACCACGCCGTCACCGGTGATGCGCTGGTCGCTCAAAGCGAGCAGCCGGGCCTTGATGGCGGCGGGCAGCGTGCTGCGGGCGATGTCGAAGCGCATGTGGACGGCGCTGGACACCTTGTTGACGTTCTGACCGCCCGGCCCGCCTGCGCGGATGAAGCTGAAATCCAGCTCCCAGTCCGCCGGGTGCCAGTCGAGCAGCATCGCGGGCTAACTCAAATGTTCTACGGTGACCGGCACGCGCCGGGCGAGTGCGCACATCAGCTCGTAGCCGATCGTGCCGGCAGCGTGCGCGATCTCGTCGATCGGCAGCGCCGAGCCGTTCGGGCCGCGGCCCCACAGCGTTACTTCCGAGCCGAAGCCGGCCTGGGGAAGCGCGCTCAGGTCCACCGCCAGCATGTCCATCGACACGCGTCCGACGGTGGCCGTGCGCTGGCCTTCAACCAGCACCGGCGTGCCGCTGCCGGCATGGCGCGGATAGCCGTCCGCATAGCCGCAGGCGACGATGCCGATGCGCATGGCCCGCTCGGCGGTGAAGCGGCTGCCGTAGCCGACCGTGTCGCCGGGCCGCAGCTCCTGCACGCCGATGATCTTGGAGCGCAAGGTCATCGCCGGCTGCAGGTCCCAGTGGGCGGCGTCGTGCTCGGGGAAGTCCGGCACGCCGCCATAGCCCATGATGCCGACGCGCACCCAGTCGCCGCCGACACGGCCCGCGTGCCGCAAGGTGGCCGCGCTGTTGCACAGGCTGCGCTCGCCGGGCAGGTCCGCCGCGACCTTGTTGAAGATTTCGAGCTGGTGGGCGATGCCATCCGCGCCGAGGCGCTCGGAATCGGCGTCGGAGAAGTGCGTCATCAGCGAGATCTCGTCCACCTGCGGCAGCGCGTTCAGCCGCGTCCAGGCGGCGCGGAAGGCCTGCGGCGTGAAGCCGAGCCGGTTCATGCCGCTGTTCAGTTTCAGGAACACGCGGTGCGGCTCGTGCGTCTTGTGCATGGCGAGCCAGTCGATCTGCTGCTCGCAGTGGACCGCGTGCCACAGCTTCAGGCGCGAGCAGAGCTCCAGGTCGCGCGTCTCGAAGCAGCCTTCCAGCAGCAGGATCGGGCCGCGCCAGCCGAGCGCGCGGATGCGCTGCGCCTCGTCGAGGTCGATCAGCGCGAAGCCGTCGGCGCCGCGCAGACCCTCGTAGACGTTCTCGATGCCGTGGCCGTAGGCATTGGCCTTGACGACGGCCCAGGCCTTCGCGTCGGGCGCGCGGCGGCGTGCGACGCCGAGGTTGTGGGCGAGGGCGGCGACGTGGATCAGGGCTTCGATGGGACGTGGCATGGGTCAGGATTGTGGCACCGCACCAATTGCCATCGGGGTGCGCAGCGTCGTCCTTGCGAAAAGGGTGCATGCTATAAACCCGCCGCAGTGCCGGTCCCCTGGCGCGGTTACTCTTTGCGCCACAGTTCGAATCGGGTTCATGAAAAAAGGCTTCTTTACCATCATGTCGGCGCAGTTCTTCAGCTCGCTGGCTGATCAGGCGCTGTTGGTTGGAGCCATCGAACTGCTGAAGAGCACGCACTCGCCCGCCTGGCAGGTGCCGGCGCTGGGGCCGATGTTCGCGCTGTTCTACGTGATGCTCGCGCCCTTCGTCGGTGCCTTTGCCGACGCGGTGCCCAAGGGCAAGGTCATGTTCTATTCGAACCTGATCAAGATCGTGGGCTGCTTGATGATGCTGTTCGGCGCCCATCCGCTGATGTCCTACGCGATCGTGGGCCTGGGCGCGGCGGCCTACTCGCCGGCCAAGTACGGCATCCTGACCGAGCTGCTGCCGCCCTCGCAACTGGTCAAGGCCAATGGCTGGATCGAGGGGCTGACGATCGCCTCCATCATCCTCGGCATCCTGCTGGGCGGGCAGCTGGTCGGCCCGCACATTGCGCCGGTGCTGCTGGGCTTCGACTTCCCGCTGGTCGACACCGGCATCGACACGCCGCCCGAGGCAGCGATCGCCAGCCTGGTGGTGCTGTACGTGCTGGCGGCCATCTTCAACCTCTACATCCCGCGCACCGAAACGCCGCTGCAGCCGCTGCTGCACAGCCCGAGCGCGCTGGTGCGCGATTTCGCCGCCTGCAACTCGCGCCTCTGGAAGGACAAGCTCGGCCAGATCTCGCTGTCGACGACGACGCTGTTCTGGGGCGTCTCCGGCAATATGCGCATCATCGTGTTCCCGTGGGCGCTGGCCGCGCTGGGCTACACGACGACGCAGGCCTCCAACCTCGCCGGCGTGGTGGCCCTGGGTACGGCGATCGGCGCGGTGATGGCCTCGGCCTACATGCGCTTGGATCGGGCCACCAAGGTAATCCCGCTGGGCATCGTGATGGGCGTGCTGATCGTCGGTCTGAACGTGATGCACAACGTCTGGATCGCCGCGCCCTTCCTGGTGCTGCTGGGCCTGGTCGGCGGCTACCTTGTGGTGCCGATGAACGCGCTGCTGCAGCACCGCGGCCACAACCTGATGGGCGCCGGCCGTTCGATCGCCGTGCAGAACTTCAACGAGCAGGCCTGCATCCTCGGCCTGGGTGCGCTCTACACGGTGATGACGCGGGCGGGCTTGTCGGCCTACATCTGCATCGCCGTCTTCGGCTCCGTCGTGGCCGTCACGATGTGGCTGATCCGCCAGTGGCACCTCAGCAACTGCGTGAAGTACAAGGACGAGGTTGACCGTCTGCTGGCGCTCGCAGGCAGCGACGAGCTGCAACACTGAACCAGCGGTTCAACGGTCGTTGAAGGCCGTGATGTTCGCCACCTGAAAAACGCCCGCGAGCGATTGCAGCTCGCTGCGGTGCAGCGCCGCCAGCCGCTGCAGCGCCTGCTCGCCGTCCTTCGTGAGACTCACGAACACCTGCCGCCGGTCCTGCTCGTTCGGCGTGCGCGTCACCAATCCCGCCGCCTCGCAGCGCGTCACCAGCGCGACGACGCCGTGCTGCTGCGTCTGCAGCCGCGCGGCCAGCTCGCCGATGGTGGCCTGCTCCCGTCCCGGGTAGCCCTTCAGGTGCAGCAACAGCTGGTACTGCTGCGGCGTCAGCCCCTCGGCCTGGGCGGCGTCCTCGCTGAAGCGCAGAAAACGGCGCAGCTGGTGGCGAAACTCCGACAGCGCCTCGAAATCGGCCTTGCTGAGCGGGGCTTGCTTGCTCTTCGTCATGGCGCCATTGTCGTCAGCTACCAATTACATCACGACGTGATGTAATTGGTAGATGCCTCTCCAGATCCAAGCCAATCGTGACTACGCCGTCGACCGACGCCTGCTGCTGACCGCGGGCCTGGCCGTCCCCATCGGCCTGCTCGGCACCGTCGCGGCCTGGCTGCTGCTGACCTTGATCCGTTTCTTCACCAACCTGTTCTTCTTCCAGACGCTGTCGGTCGCGGACCGCTCGCCGGCCTTGAACACGCTGGGCGCCTGGGTCATCGCCGTGCCGGTGCTGGGCGGGCTGATCGTCGGCCTGATCGCGCGCTTCGGTTCCGAGAAGATCCGCGGCCATGGCATCCCGGAGGCGATCGAGGCGATCCTGTTCGGCCAGAGCCGCATGTCGGCCAAGGTGGCGGTGCTGAAGCCGCTGTCCTCGGGCCTCGTGATCGGGTCCGGCGGGCCCTTCGGCGCCGAGGGCCCGATCATCATGACCGGCGGCGCGCTCGGCTCGCTGCTGGCGCAGCGCTTTCACCTCACCGCCTCGGAGCGCAAGACGCTGCTGGTGGCTGGCGCCACAGCGGGTATGACGGCCGTCTTCGGCACGCCGGTAGCGGCCGTGCTGCTGGCGGTGGAGCTGCTGCTGTTCGAACTGCGACCGCGCAGCCTGCTGCCGGTGGTCGTGGCCTGTGCCGTGGCCGGCTTCACGCGGCCCCTGCTGCTGGATGCGGGGCGGCTCTTCCCGCTGCACACGATGGATCTCGGCTGGCAGGCGCTGCCCGGCTGCGTGCTGGCCGGCGCACTGGCGGGGCTGTTGTCGGCCGGGCTGTCGCGGGCGCTCTACGCGGTGGAGGACCTGTTCCACGAGCTGCCGCTGCACTGGATGTGGTGGCCGGCGCTGGGCGGGCTGGTCGTCGGCATCGGCGGCTGGCTGCAGCCGCGCGCGCTGGGCGTCGGCTACGACGTCATCGGCGACCTGCTGAACCAGCGCCTGCTCGTCGAGGCGGCGCTGGCGCTGTTGGCGGTGAAGGCGCTGATCTGGGTCGTCGCGCTGGGCTCGGGCACCTCGGGCGGCGTGCTGGCGCCGCTGCTGATGATGGGCGCGGGCCTGGGCACCGTGCTGGCCGGCGTGCTGCCGGGCCAGGGCGTGTGGCCGCTGGTGTGCATGGCCGCCACCCTGGCCGGCGTGCTCGGCGCGCCGCTGACGGCCACCGTCTTCGCCTATGGCCTCACCGGCGACGGCGCCGCGCTGCTGCCGCTGCTGCTCGCCTGCACCGTCGCGCATGGCCTCTCGGCGCTGGTGATGCCGCGCTCGATCATGACCGAGCGCATCGCCCGCCGCGGCCGGCACGTGCACCGCGAATACGGCGTCGACCCGCAGGAGCGCCTGCGCGTCGGCGAGGTGATGACGGCCGCGCCGCAGACGATCCCCGCCGACCGGCCGCTGGCCGAGGTGGCCGAACGCTGGTTCGGCACCACGCAGCGGCACCGCGCCTATCCGGTCGTCGATGAGCAGGGCGGCTTCCTCGGCATGCTGGACCGCGAGCGCCTGCTCGCCGCCGCCGGCGCCGCGATCCCGCCCGACTCGGGCGAGCTGGTGCGCGACGGCGAAACCGGCCTGACCTTGGCCTCCGAAACCTGCCGCGTCGCTGCCCGTCGCATGGCCGCCACCGGGCTGGAGCGGCTACCGGTCGTCGAAGACCTGCAGACCCGCCGCCTCGTCGGCATCCTCAGCCGCAGCGATCTCGTGAAGGCGGTGCAGGCGCAGCATGCGGAGGAGAGCCTGTCGTAGCGTGGGCCTTGAACTCGCGCCGGCGTCGTTGCCAGCCGGCGCTGTCGACCCCCACCGTCGAGTGTCGGCGATCGAGTTCATCTGGCTCTCGGCCGGCGCGATTTGGGCGCTGCGGGCACCGGAGTGACGGACTTGTTCGCAACGCTCTCGCGGTACTCTCGATGCGCTGAAAACGCGGCCGCGGTGACCGCTATGTCTGCGCCCGAGATGCCGGCCTTGCGCGCTTGGTCAGGCCATCCGTCGACCGCGCTGGCCACGTCCTCAACAATAGCGGCACCGCGCTCGGTCGTGAGACCATAGAACTTGGCCGTAGTCAGCACCGCGGCCAGGCTCGGCCGGTTGTCCGAGTCGTCAATGTTCAGCACGTGCTCGGCCTTGTCGATGTTTGGATTGACGTCGAAAGCGGGCGAAAGCCGCCAGCCTTCCTTGCCGAGCAGGAAGCCATGGTTTCGGAGGTGATCGTCGCGATTGCCAATCGCGACGTTGAAGGCGACGCGGCGGAAAAGCTGCTCCAGGTCGCTGGCCACGTGCGCCGGATCTCCGGCCGCCCTCAGGAACTGGGCCAATTCCAGGTAGCTGACGCCCTCGCTCTGGTCTCGACGCAGCAGCGTCATGGCGGAGGCGTAGAAGCGCCGCTTACCTTCGGTGCGATCGAATCTCTGGACGCAGAAGGTGTGGAACTCGTTGTTCAGTCGGACCACTTTGGCGGGCGGGACCTCGATTCCAGCCTTGTCGGCCATCTTGTGGATCACCGCTTCCCAGGCGCCGATGTCGCGGTCATCGTCGCGGGATGGGAACTTGCCGATCCACAGCGCGCCATCCTGCTCCGAGAAGTTTGCCTTGGGCCGCGCACCGCCCAAGGAGGCGCCCGGCGCTACGAGCACCGCGAGCCAGCGACGCAGTGCGTCCAGGTCGTCGATGCGTTTGCTCGTCAGAAGCGTGGCAACGGACTCCAGCTCGCGCAGGCTCGTCACCGGTGGCGCCGCCATCTTCTCGTCGCCGAGGAATTCGTCGGTGCCTTCCATTCGGAACCGCAACGCGCCCTGCCGAGTGAAGTCCTGGACACCGATGAGGAAGTCCCATGCGTACAGCGTTCGAGGCTTCTCGCCGGCATCTTTTGCCCGAAGTGCCTCGCGCCTCTTCATCAGCGTCTGGCCCCATCGGTCCGGCGACGAGTCCAGGAAGATGCCGAAGTTCCCGGCCTCTGGCTTCGGGAAGAAAGGTTGTTCATCCAGGGAAAGGTCCGGATCGAGCAGGAACGCCTTCGCGTCCTTGATCCACGCCTTGTCGTAGCTGAAGCGAATCTGGCCCCGGTCATGGGAAAGCGTGCCGACGCGACGCATTTCGTCCAGGTCGCTGTCGAGCCAGACCTCCAGATCCGAACCGCTCATTTCACGCGCTCACGCTTGATGGCCGCGGCAGTACGTCCGGACTTCGGCGGGGAATCCATCTGGAGATCCTGCAGCTTCCTCCCGACCTGATCGTCGGCTGCCACCGTGTCGATATCCTTGTCTAAGCCGAGTACCGCAAGCACTCGCAGATACGTGCCCAGCGTTGCACCGGGATCTCCCGCTTCGACGTTGTACAGCGAGGTGCGGGAAATGCCTGCGCGCTGCGCCACCGTCGTGGTGCTCAGCTTGCGGCGCAACCGGGCAAGACGAACGCGCTCACCCAGCGTAGCGAGCATGAGCTGCTCCTGGGGGAATATGACGGGAGGCTTGCTTGGCATTGGCTCGGGTCGAAATAGACGGAACGTCCACCATTATGGACAAAACTGAAGGTTCTTGTCCAAAATGGTGACGCGCGCAGGCTCCGCGGAGTTGTCGACGCCGTCACGGCGCAGCCGAGTTCCAGCAGCCCCGCCCGGCCCAGTGGCCGGTCCACGCTTTCAGCGATGCCGTCCGACCGGTACCGGCGGATTGAGCACCTTCTGGATGTGCTCCGACCAGGCGCGGGCGATCTTGAAGCTGCCGCTGTGGTTCAGGTGGATCTCGTTGTGCCAGTCGCCGCTGCTGCCGCTGGAGCCGGGGGCGGCGGGGGCCAGCGGGACGGAGGTCGAGTCGAACACGTGCAGGCCCGGGAACTGTTGGGTGTCGGCCGCCATGCTCTTCAGCAGCTGCGCGAGGTGGAAGACCATCAGCCGGCTGATCGCGGCCCAGTCGGCGCCGGGCAGCGCGTAGGCCTTCAGCGCAGGATAGAGCCAGGGGCCGCGGGCGCCCAGTTCCAGATCCTCGGAGCCGGCCGGGCGCGGCATCGGCACGGCGTAGCAGTGCATGAAGACCGGCTTGCCGGCGGAGGGGCCTTGATCGCGCAAGGTCAGCAGGTGGCGGACGTTGGTGCGCAGGTATTCGGCATAGGTGGCCCAGCCGGGCTCGGAGAAGTAGCGGGCGACGCCGGCCGAGGGCGGGCCCCACTCGGTCTGGCGGCGCAGCAGGCGCAGGTGCAGCGGCACTTCGTTGCCGGCGCCGTCATGGGCGGGCGTCTTGGCGGCGTCGATCAGGTCGTTGCCGCCGACCGAGAGCAGGATGCCGTTCCAGGTGGGCGAGTCGGGCGCGCTCAGCAGGCGCACGAAATCGGGGGCGGACTCCAGGTCCACCATGTGGGCCAGCGCATCGCCGGTACCGGCGCAGTTGACCGCGCAGGCGGGGTCGGGGAAGACCAGCTCCTGCAGCAGGTTGGCATGGGCGTCCAGCTTGGATTTGGCGTTCGAGAACCAGGAGTCGCCCTGAGCCAGCAGACGCCAGCGGTAGGCGCCCAGGTCGGGCGCACGGCTGGAGGAGCTCAGGTCTCCCGGGGTGAAGCAGGCCAAGTGATCCAAGAGAGACGCTCCCATTCAGTTGAAGAACGAACGACCGGCTGCATCGGGCTGCGTGCTATAACCCCGCGGGCCCCGCTCACCTAGGCCTGCCTTATAGCCGAAAGCGGCCCCTGCAACCCGCGTGCAGCCGGTTTATGCCCGACATGTTGCGGACAGCCAACCCGGTGCAAGCACGCCTCTCCTTCCTGTCACGGCCGCACGGCATGCCGCATGCCTGCTCCGCCTTTTGCCCGATGCCCGTTCTTGCCCTGATGTTCAATGCCCTGGTCTGGGGCCTGTCGTGGTGGCCGTTCCGCCAGTTCCAGGCGGCCGGCCTGCATCCGCTGTGGACCACGGTGGCGCTGTACCTGCTGTCGCTGGCGGTCATCGTCATCAGCAATCCCAAGGCCTGGGGCGAGTTCCTGCGCACGCCCTCGCTGTGGGTCATCATGGCCGCGGCCGGCTGCACGAACACCGCGTTCAACTGGGGCGTGGCCGTCGGCGACGTGGTGCGCGTCGTGCTGCTGTTCTACGTGGCGCCGCTGTGGACGGTGCTGCTCGCGCGCCTGCTGCTGAAGGAGCGCATGACCCCCTTGGCCGCACTGCGGATGGTGCTGGCGCTGGGCGGTGCGGCCTGCGTGCTGATGCCGGCCGAGGGCGGCTTTCCGCTGCCGTCCAGCCTGCCGGACTGGCTGGGCCTGGCCGGCGGGTTCTGCTTCGCGCTCAACAACGTGATGCTGCGCCGCGAGGCGGCCCGCGGTGCCCATGCGCGGGCGTTGGCGATGTTCCTGGGCGGCGTCGTCGTGGCCGGCGCCGCGGCCTGCGGCATGGCCGCCGGCGCGCTGATCGGCTGGCCCGCGCTGCCGGGCGCCGTGTGGCTGCTGCCGCTGGGCGCGATGGCGCTGCTGTTCCTGGCCTCCAACCTGTGCCTGCAGTACGGTGCCGCGCGGCTGCCGGCCAACGTCACCTCGGTGGTGATGCTGGCCGAGGTGCCGGCGGCGGCGCTGTCGGCCATCTGGCTCGGCGGCGGCGTGCTCGATGCCAAGACCGCCGTGGGCGGTGCCTGCATCCTGGCCGCGGCCCTGCTCGCTACGTTGGAGCGCCGGGCGGCTACCATCGCCGCACCCGAACAACAGGAGGCAAGGGCATGACCAGCAGCGTGTACGACTTCCAGGCACTCTCGATCACCGGCCAGCCGGCCGACCTGTCGACGCAGCGCGGCAAGGTGATGCTGATCGTCAACACCGCCAGTGCCTGCGGCTTCACGCCGCAGTTCGCCGGCCTGGAGGAGCTGTGGAAGGACTACGCCGACAAGGGCCTGGTCGTCATCGGCTTTCCCAGCAACGAGTTCGGCGGCCAGGATCCGGGCAGCAACGAGGAGATCTCGTCCTTCTGCCAGCTGAACTACGGCGTCAGCTTCCCGATGATGGAGAAGATCAAGGTCAACGGCGCCTCCGCCCACCCGCTCTACAAGTGGCTCAAGGGCGAGAAGCCCGGCATCCTCGGCACCGAGGCGATCAAGTGGAACTTCACCAAGTTCCTGGTCGGCCGCGACGGCCAGGTGCTCAAGCGCTACGCGCCGAACGACGCGCCGAAGAACCTGCGCGCGGACATCGAGAGGGCGCTCAGCGCTTCGGTGCCGGCCTGATCCACAGGCGGCCGTAGCCGCTGCGCAGCCGGCCCTCGGCGACGGTCTGGCGCAGCAACTGGTTGACCGTCTGCCGCGACAGGTTCGCCAGCGCCGCCAGCTCGGCCTGGGTCGCCGCCACCGGCTGCCAGCCCTCGGCATCGGGTTCACCGCTCGCACGGCGGTGGGCCAGTTGCCCCAGCGCCAGGCTGAAACGCTCCGCCGCGCTGCGATGGCGCGCCGCCTCCAGCAGCCGCATCGTGCTGTCGAAGCGCAGCGCGAACTCGCGCATCAAGGCGCGGGCGAAACCGGGCAGTTCGTCCATCAGCAGCCGGTAGGCCGGCTCGCCGATCGCCAGCACCTGGCTCGGCACTGTCGCCAGCGCCTCGTAGCTCGAAGGCTGCCCGGTGACGAAGGCGGCCAGGCCGAAGATGCGCGGCGGCGGCACGTGGTCGAGCGAGGAAACCTGGCCGTCGTGCCCGATGAAGCGGGTCTCGATCTCGCCGGCCATCACCGCGTAGACGGCCGCCGTCGGCTGCCCCTGCGCGAACAGCGTGCGGCCGCGTGCCAGGCGCCGCAGCGGCGCCAGCGCTGCCGCGCGCCGAATCAGCGCATCGCCGGGCTGCAGCTCAGGAAAGTTCGCGGCCAGCATCGCCCGCAGCGGGTCGGTCATCGGCATGCCTCGAATGTCGGATGCTCGACATTTTGACGGTACGAAGCGCCTTAGGCTTGCAGCCATGAACGACATCGCCTCCGCCTTCCGCCGCTTCGCCGACATCGACGGCGCGCAAGACCCGCTCTACGTCGCGATCTGCCGCGCGTTGGCGGACTCGCCGGCGCTGCTGGCGCTGATGTACGAGGCGCCGGCGACGCAGCGCAAGCCCAACCTGCTGCTGGCCGCGCTGCACGATCGGGTGCTGGCCGGCGCCGAGCATCCGCTGCGCGACTACTACCCGAGCGCCGGCGGTACGCGGATGCCCGATGCCGAGTTACCTGCCGTGCTGGACGACTTCGCCGACGCCGAGGCCACGGCAATCATCCAGTTGCTGCGCCACGGCAGCACGCAGACCAACGAGACCGGCCGCTGCGCCGTGCTGTGGCTGGCGCTGCAGCAGATTGCTCGCCTTAGCGGCAGGCAAGACCTGGCCCTGCTGGACTTCGGCTGCAGCGCCGGGCTGAACCTTGCCGTCGATCGCTACCGTTATGACTTCGGCAGCTTCCAACGCGGCGCCGCCGGCTCGCCGGTGACGATAGCCTGCCGCAGGCTCGGCGATGCGCCGCCGCCGGCCGAAGGGGACTGGCGCCTCGCGGCGCGACGGGGCATCGATCCCGCGCCGATCGACGTGAACGACGAGGCCGCCGTCCGCTGGCTGCGCGCCTGCCTCTGGCCGCATGATCGCGAGCGTGCCGCCCGGCTGGATGCCGCCGTGGCGCTGGCCCGCGCGCAGCGCTTCGACATCCGCCGCGCCGCCGACTGCACCGCGCAGATCGAACCCTGGCTCGACAGCCTGCCGCCGGGTGTCCAACCGGTGCTGTTCAACAGCTGGGTGCTGTACTACTTCGACACCGCATCGCTGGCGCGGCTGCGCGCCGTCGTCGGGCGGCTGGTGCGCGAGCGGGGCCTGGCCTGGCTCAGCGCCGAAGGGCCCGGCGTGCGTCCGTCAGGCCTTGCGCTGCCGCCGCTGGCTGCGGGGGCCGAGGCGTCGACACTGTGGACGCTGGAGATGCCGGATTGCGAGCCGGTCGCGCTGGCCTGGTCGCACCCGCACGGGCGCTGGGTGCAGTGGGTGGCGTGAGGCCTCAGTCGGCTGACGGCGGCCGCACCGTCAGCTGATTCACCACCGCTTCCACATCGTCCAGCCCCTTCACCAGCCGCTCCAGCTCCACCGCCTCCACCGCCGTCGACACGCAGCCCCGCAATGTCACCCAACGCCGCTGGCCCAGCGCCCAGACGCGGGTGGTCTTCGCGAAGCGGCCATCGGCGTCGACGGCGATCTTCACGCGCGGAATGATCTCGCGGTCGTACAGGTAGGCGTTGGGCAGGCGGCAGCGGCCGTCGCGGTAGCAGCTGCCGCCGCGCTCGCTGCGGCCGTGGGCCTCGGCGCGCATCTCGGCCTCGGTGATCTCGGGGCCGGGCGGGGTGGGGCAGGCGGGCAGGCCGTCGGTGATCTGCAGGAAGGGATCGTTGAAGAAGTTCTGCCGCGCCGGCTCGCCGGCTACGGCCGGCGTCGCCAGCAGCGCCACGACGGTGAACTCAAGCAGACGCATCGCCGCGTGTCCCGAAGCGCTCGGCGGAGCGGGCGCGCGCCTTCGCTGCCTCGATCTCCCGATCGCGCGGCTCCGCCGTGGTCACCAGCTCGGCGATCAGCGTGCGGGCGGAGGCCGCGATCTCGGCCACCGCCCGGTCGAAAGCGGCCTCATTGGCCTTGGACGGCAGGTTGAAGCCGCTCAGCTTGCGCACGAACTGCAGCGCGGCGTCGCGGATCTCCAGCTCGGTGGCCGGCGGCTCGAAGTTGAAGAGGGTCTTGATGTTGCGGCACATGGCGGAGTCCATCAATCTGTAGGGCGGCTCGCCTGCATGGCCGCATGGGCCGCGCGGACCATCGATGCGTGCAGGCTTCCGAGCTTCGGATGCTGGCCATTGGGCGCATGGGGCGGCGCGGCGAAGAAGTCTTCGTTCCAGGGCAGTTCGATCGCCTGGCGGAAATCGAACTTAGTGTCATGGCTCAGGCCCGCCGTGGCATAGGCTGTAGGGCTCGCCTGCTTCGTGATTGCGAATTCGCCGCGGTGCAGCCGGTTCAGGCCCTGGGAGGTGCCGTAGACCACGGTGACGGTGATGCCGTCCTCGTAGTCGGTGACGTCGCAGACGAGCGCGGGACGAGGCTTCGGCCCGGGCGAGCGCCGTGGCAGCTTCGGGAACCGGCACCAGACGATGTCGCCCGGTGTCGGCGGCGTCCAGCGGCTGCTACTCACGTCGGCACCGACTCAGAACAGCGATTGCTTGCGCAGCGGCTTGCCCTTGGGCAAGCCAGCCTTGGCGACCTTGGCAAGCGCCTTGAGATCAGCGGCGGACAGCGGGCCGTCATCGGCCTCGTAGGCCGGCAGCTCTTCCTTGGCCAGGCGGGACAGTGCCATGTGGATGGCATCGGTCTCGGAGATGTCGAAACGCTGGGCAATGGCCTTCAAGGTTTCCCGCGTCACGCCGAATTGCGTGTTGCGCTCGCGGAACTTGAGCAGCAGGCCGTTCGACGATGGGGAGGCAGGCATGGGTTGAACTCCTGGTTATATATAAAGTATATATATCGAGATGCCTGACCGCAAGCCGGGGCCGACGCGGCCGGTCGGCCGATAATCCGCCGTCCATTGTCCGGAGCTCCGAATCATGTTTGCACACGTCGACGCCTACGCAGGCGACCCCATCCTGAGCCTCAACGAAGCCTTCGGCAAGGACCCGCGGCCGGGCAAGATCAATCTGTCGATCGGCATCTATTTCGACAACGAGGGCCGCATCCCGATGCTGGACTCGGTGCGCAAGGCGGAGCTGGCGGTGGTGGCCGACGCGGGCGCGCGGCCCTACCTGCCAATGGAGGGCGCGGCCAACTTCCGCAGCGCCGTGCAGGCGCTGCTGTTCGGCAAGGACCACGCGGCGCAGGACCGCACGGTGACGATCCAGAGCGTGGGCTCCAGCGGCGGGCTGAAGGTCGGCGCCGACTTCATCAAGCGCTACTTCCCGGACAGCGCCATCTACGTCAGCGACCCGACCTGGGACAACCACAAGGCCGTCTTCGAGGGTTCCGGCATCGAGGTGCGGACCTATCCCTACTACGACGCGGCCACCGGCGGCGTGCGCTTCGCCGAGATGCTGGATGCCATCGCCAAGCTGCCGGCCAGGAGCGTCGTGCTCCTGCACGCCTGCTGCCACAACCCGACCGGCGTCGACCTGACCCGCGCGCAGTGGGAGCAGCTGATCCCGGTGCTGAAGGCGAAGGAGCTGATCCCCTTCCTGGATCTCGCTTACCAGGGCTATGGCGACGGCATCGAGGAAGACGCCTTCGCCGTCCGTGCGATGGCCGCATCCGGCCTGTCCTTCTTCGTCGCCAACAGCTTCTCCAAGAGCATGAGCCTGTACGGCGAGCGCTGCGGTGCGCTGAGCGTGGTGTGTCCCGATGCGGATCAGGCGCAGCGCGTGCTGGGCCAGCTGAAGTTCACGATCCGCCGCAACTACTCGAACCCGCCGCTGCACGGCGGCCAGCTGGTCGCCCGGGTGCTGACCGACCCGGCGCTGCGCGCCCAGTGGGAAGGCGAGGTCACCCAGATGCGCAGCCGCATCCAGCAGATGCGCAAGAGCCTGCACGAGGTGCTGTCGGCCAAGCTGCCCGGCCGCAACTTCGACTACTTCCTGACCCAGCGCGGCATGTTCAGCTACACCGGCCTCAGCGCCGCGCAGGTGGACCGGCTGAAGGACGAGTTCGCCGTCTACCTGGTGCGCTCCGGCCGCATGTGCGTGGCCGGCCTGAACACCCACAACGTCGAGGCCACCGCCAAGGCCATGGCCGCGGTATTGGGTTGACCCCTCGCTCAACGGCGTGGCGCTGAACGCGCACGCTGCCGGTCGGCCCCCCGAGGGGGCGACGATTGACGGGGCATCGAGCCCCGTCAATCGCCTGGCGGGCCGGCTTGGGGCGGCCCGGCGCTCGGCCCGAATACCAGTACATGGCCGCCGCTCTGCCATGTTGGAAAGTTATGGCTTGCGGCGCCGCTTTCATTGGCTGGGCCCTGTGCTTCCCTCGTACCCTCGCGGGCAACAAGGAAGGTAGACCCCGGGGACTGATGAAGCATTGTGTGGTGATTGGCGGCGGCGTCGTCGGGCTGACGACGGCCTGGGCCCTGGCCGAACGCGGCATGCAGGTCACGGTGGTCGAGCGGGAGCCCGCCGTGGCGACCGGCGCGAGCCGTGCGAATGGCGGCCAGCTGAGCTACCGCTACGTCTCGCCGCTGGCCGACGAGGGTGTGCCGCTGAAGGCGCTGCGCTGGCTGCTCGATCCGGACGGCCCGCTGCGTTTCAAGCCCGAGGCCAGCGCTCACCAGTGGCAATGGATGTGGGCCTTCCTGCGCGCCTGCCGCAGCTCGATCAACCGTCGCACCACCGCGCGGCTGCTGGAGCTGGGTGCCTACAGCCAGCAGAGCTTCGGCGCGCTGGCCGAGGCGGCGCGCCTCGCCCCCGAGGAAATCGAGCTGCGCAGCCCCGGCAAGCTGGTCGTCTACCGCAAGCCGGCCGAGTTCGAACGCACCGCCGCCCGGCTCAGGAAGGTCGCCCAGGGCGGCCCGGAGCGCGCGCTGTCGCACGACGAGTGCGTGGCCCTGGAGCCGGCGCTGGAGTCCACCGAGGCGACGTTGGCCGGCGGCATCTTCACCGAAGGCGAAGCGGTGGCCGACTGCTACAAGCTCTGCGTACAGCTCGCCGACCGGCTCACCACGCATGGCAATTTCCGCGGCTTCGTCCAGGCCGACGTGCTGGGCTTCGTCGAGCGCGGCGGTGCCGCGGTGGCGCTGAAGACCCACACCGGCGACGAGATCCCCGCCGACGAATTCATCGTGGCCGCCGGGCTGCAGAGCCGCGCGCTGATGCGCACGGCCGGCCTGTCGCTGCCGATCTATCCGCTCAAGGGCTACAGCCTGACGGCGCCGATCGACGCCGGCCACAAGCCGCCCGTCGTCAGCGTCACCGACTTCGAGAAGAAGATCCTCTACGCCCGCATCGGCGGCGATCTGCGCGTGGCCGCGATCGTCGACCTGGTCGGCGAGGACATGAGCCTGAACCCCGAGCGCATCGCCTCGCTTCAGCGCGCCTGCCGTGCCACCTTCCCGCAGGCCGCCGACTACGACCGCGCCGAGGTCTGGACCGGCCTGCGCCCGGCCACGCCGACCGGCGCGCCGATCCTCGGTGCCGCCAGCACGCTGCGCAACCTGTGGCTCAACGTCGGCCACGGTGCTCTCGGGTTCACCTTCTCGTTCGGCTGCGCCAACATCGTGTCCGAGCTGGTGGCCGGGCGGACCAGCCCGGTGGCGCTGGACGGGCTGCAGCTCGCCTGAGCGGATGAACGACCGCAACGCCCGGCTGGCCGAAGGGCTCCGCGCCGCGGTGCGCGAGCAGCGCTTCGAGCTGACGCCGGACGGCCTGCTCGGCGGCGCACCGGTGGGCCAGCATCCGAGCATCGACCTCGCCGTCGCCGCCTTTCCGGCCGATGGTGCGGCACCGCTGTTCGCCAACGTGCTGTTCTCGCGCGAGCATCCGCAGGGCTTGGTCGCTGCGATCGGCGCGCACGCCGGTGCCGTCGAGAACATCCGTTACCTCGCCGATCGCCAGGACGCCGAGGGCAACTCGCTCGCTTGGCGCCCCGGCGTTGACTGGCATCAAGTCGACTGGCAGCCGCTCGCCGGCAACGGGCCGGACCGTTTCGTCGCGCCGTACCCGGCTTCGCTGCTGAAGCTGATGGTGCTGGTCGCCGTCGCGCGGCTGGTGGATCAGGGCCGCAGCGCCTGGGACGCGCCGTTGGCCTCCGGGGGCCGCACGCGGCCGGTCGGCGACTGGGCGTTCGACATGATCGCCATCAGCTGCAACGACGCGACCTCGGTCCTGGTGGCGTTGCTGCACGCCAGTGGCGCGATCGCTGCCGACGAGATCCACCGCCTGTTCGAATCACAGGGCCTGACGACGCTTCGCTTCGCGAACACCCGACCCGACGGCGGTTGGCGCAATGCCGACGGCGCCGGCGTCGGGAACATCCAGATGAGCGCCTGGGACACCGTGCGCCTGCTCTGGCTGCTGGACCCGGATGCGCCACCGGCGCCCTGGTTGGCGCCCGGCACGCCGCCGCTGCTGGGTGGGAGCCTCGCCCACGTGCTCGCCTGTCTGCGCGGCCAGAAGCTCCACCACGTGTTGTCCAGCCGCTCGCTGCTCGGCGCGCCGGGCTGGGTCGAGGGCATCCCGGGTGAGCTCGAATTCGCGCACAAGACCGGCAGCACCGAGAACTACGCCTCCGATGCCGGCATCGTGCGCGGCATCGCGCCGCAAGCGCGCCGCCACTACCTGATCGCGCTGACCAGCAACCTCGGCAGCCGCTATGCGCCGGCCGGGCTGGGCTGCGTCACCTCTTGGCGGGTGCCCGCGCTGGGCGCCGCCGTCGACGCCTTGATGGCAAGCTTGCTCGAATGACGACTCCTTTCATGTCCCTGAAGCCCGGCGCCACCTTGGGCGTGATCGCCCCCGCCGGCCCGCCCAAACCCGGCCAGCTGGAACAGGTACCGGCGCTGCTGGCCGCGCACGGCTTCGTCGCCAAGGTCTTCCCCGGCTGCGCCGGCCCGGCCCAGTTCGACTACCTCGCCGCCAGCGACGCGCAGCGCCTGGCCGACCTGCACGCCGCCTTCGCCGACCCCGAGGTCGACGCGGTGCTGTGCCTGCGCGGCGGCTACGGCTGCGGCCGCCTGCTGGCGGGCATCGACACGGCGCTGCTGCGCGCGCATCCGAAGCTGCTGATCGGCTACAGCGACATCACCGCGCTGCACGGCCTGCTCGACAGGCTGGGCCTGCCCGGCCTGCACGCGCCGATGCCCACCTCCGACCTGCTGCACCCCGACGCCGGGCCGGACGCCGAGCGCCTGTTCGGCCTGCTGCGTACCGGCCTGCGCGGCGGCGATGCGATCGCGGCGGCGCCGCTGGAGCCCCATCCGCTGAGCCGCGGCGACGTCGCCGAAGGCCGGCTGATCGGCGGCAACCTAGCCGTCTTCGCCTCGCTGATCGGCACGCCCTGGCTGCCCGACGCCCGCGGCGCGATCCTGTTCCTGGAGGACATCAGCGAGGAGCCGTACCGCGTCGACCGCATGCTGGGCCAGCTGCGCCACGCGGGGGTGCTTGAGGCCGCGGCCGGCTTCCTGGTCGGCAGCTTCAGCGAGGCCGCCGCGCCCGATGCCCAGCTGGTCGACTACCTGGGCGGCCTCGGCAAGCCGATCCTGGCCGGCTGGCCCAGCGGCCATTGCCGGCCGAACGTGCCGCTGCCGATGGGGCTGCGGGTGAGGATGGACGTGGCCGGTCGCCGGCTGAGCCTTCTCTAGACCTTCAGCTCGTAGACATCGGCCGCAGCCCGGTCGGCGTGGCTGTGGCCGCCCAGCGCCTTGTCCCATTCGGCGCCGAGCGCACCGCGCACCGGCGTCAGGCCGCCGGTCATCGAGCTGGTTTCCTCGGTGCTGGCATCGAACTCGGCGATCTGCTCGCGGCTCTCGTTGAACAGACGGGCGAGCTGCCCGCCGCCGCCGGCGTCGATCAGCACCAGCCAGCGGGCCGGCTTCTGCCGGTTCGCCGGATGGTGCCTGCCGGGTGACTCGATGCCGAAACCTTCGCTCATGGTGCTGCTCCTTGCGTGGCTTCGTTGCAGCCTAACACTTGCCCATGGAGCGGCTCAGGAGGTCGGCCAGGGATCGGCCCAGGCGGGCAGGCGCTCCAGGCCATCGAGCCAGCGGACGATGTTCGCGTAGGGCGCCATCGGCATGTCCGATTCGCGCCAGTAGCGGGCCATCGAGGCGAGCTGGAAGTCGGCGATCGTGAGGCGCCCGCAAGCGGGGTGGCTGCGGCCGTCCAGCTGCGCGTCCAGTACGCGGGCGAACTTGTCGAAGTCCGCGACGCTGTCCTTCAACAGCGCGTGATCGGGCGTGCCGAAGCCGAAGGTCGACTTGACGACGTGCTCGAAGTAGAACGGCGCCACCGCCGGCGACCAGTGGTGGTCGGCCCAGGAGATCCAGCGCAGCACCTCGACCTGCTCGCGCGGGTGCTGTGCCGGCCACATGTCGGAGCCGACCTTCAGACACAGGTGCGCCATGATCGCCGCCGATTCCCAGATCACCTGCCCGCCATCGACCAGCGTCGGCGCCTTGCAATTCGGGTTCAGCGCCGCGTACTCGGCCGTGCGCAACTCGCCCGCCATCAGGTCCAGCTCGATGAAGTCCGCATCGATCGCCAGGTGCCGGGCCAGCGCCAGTACGCGGCGCGGCGCCTGCGCGCGAATCCAGTAGATCGTCGGTTTGTTCTCGTTCATGCCGTTTCTCTTCTGTTCTTGAACCCTTTTGACGAGCGGTGGGCCACTATTTCGACATCTGTGCCCCGGAGAATCACGCAGCTGAAATAACTCGTTACCTCATTACACTTTTTAGGCCTAGATCCGGCAGTCGACCGCTGCCCATGACCTGCTACAGCCAATGAACGCCAGCACAAGTCTCATCAACGCGGCTCGCCATGCGCGGGAGAGCGCTACGCGCCCGCTGGGCTGGCGCTTCGTGCCGCTGGCTGCGTTGCTCCTCCTCGTGGGCAGTAGCCCACTTCGTCGTCGCGCCTTGCCCGCGTCCCACCTCGCCAGCCCCTCGGGCGCGTTCAACTGCCGGATCTAGGCCCCATGGACAGCCCGCGCCGCAACTCGATGGACGATGACGACGACCCGGACCGGACCGTCGTCAGCACGTCCCTGCCGACGCGGATCATCCCGACGCGCCGTCCGCCGCCCAAGCCGAGTCCGGACGAAGGGCCGGACACCGAGATGCTGCCCCCGGCCACGCCGGCCTTCCTGCATCGGCCCGCGCCGGAGGCGGTTGCCGCGCCGCCCGCGCGCCGTCCGGCCCTGCCGGCGGGCGCGGCCTCGCTGGCGCTGCGGCCCGGCTTCCTGCTGCACGAGTACCGCATCGATTCGGTGCTGGGCAAGGGCGGCTTCGGCATCACCTACCTCGCCACCGACATCAACCTGAACACGCGCGTCGCGATCAAGGAATACCTGCCCGAGGAGATCGCGTTCCGCAAGTCCGGCCAGACGGTGTCGGCCCACTCGACGCGCCACCGGGATCGCTACAAGGCCGGCCTGGACAGCTTCCTGGTCGAGGGGCGGACGCTGGCGAGCTTCCGGCATCCGAACATCGTCCGCGTGGCCCGCTTCTTCGAGGCGCACCAGACCGCCTACATGGTGCTGGAGTACGAGCGCGGCCTGCCGCTGAAGGGCTGGTGGCCGAAGAACCAGCTGCCCGAGAAGGAGCTGGTGCTGCTGCTGCAGCCGCTGCTGGACGGGCTTTCGGTCGTCCACGCCAGCGGCTTCCTGCACCGCGACATCAAGCCCGACAACATCCAGGTGCGCCGCGGCGACGGCAGCCTCGTGCTGCTGGACTTCGGCTCGGCGCGCCAGGCCGTGGGCAGCGGGGCGGCCAGCGACGACGTGGCCGTCACGCCCGGCTACGCGCCGATCGAGCAGTACCAGGACGGCGACCAGGGTGCCTGGACCGATGTCTACGCAATGGGCGCCACGCTGTACTGGATGCTTACCTCGAAGAAGCCGCCCGATGCGATGGACCGGCTGGCCCGGGACACGCTGCGGCCGGTGCGCGAGGTGGTGGCGCCGGGACGCTGGTCCGACACCTTCCTGGACGCGATCGACTGGGCGCTCAAGCTGGAGCCGGCCGAGCGCCCGCAGAGCGTGGACCAATGGCGCGAGAAGCTGTTCGCCGCCCACGCAGCCAGCCTGGGCGTGCAGGAGGCGCTGCGCGCTGGCGATGCGGGCGAGCGCCGCACGCTGCGGCAAGCCCTGCAGCGCATCGTCTCGCCCGGCAGCTGGCCGCTGGCGCTGAAGCTGAGCCTGGCCGGCGTGGCCGCGGCGCTGCTGCCCATGCTCAGCACCGGCTACTACAACCTGCAGAACAGCCTGGACATGGTCTCCGGCGGCGAGCTGCGCAAGCTGGAGCTGCTGGCCCACAGCACGGCCGGCCGCATGGCCCAGCTGATCGGCGACAGCCAGCACCTGGCGGGCGCGCTGGGCGCGGACGGCGACTTCGTCGCCTTCCTCGAAGGCCGGCCGGGCCACGACGTGGAGGAGATCCGCGGCAAGATGCAGACGCTGGTGGCTTCGAACCCCGACATCCACCTGATGATGCTGATGGACCGCAAGGGCACGGCCGTGGTCTCCAGCGACCCGGAGGTGATGGGCAAGAACTTCGCGTTCCGCGAGTACTTCAAGACCGCGATGACGGGCAAGCCTTACGTCAGCGGCATCATCGTCGGCTCGGTGGCCGGGGCCAGCGGCATGTTCTACGCCAACCCGGTGCTCGACGACCGGCAGGAGGCGATCGGCGCCGTGGTGCTGCGCATCCGCGGCTCCTCCTTCGACAAGATCCTTAAGGACGTGCAGGGCGACTCCAGCCTGCAGCCCTTCCTCGTCGACGGCGACGGCGTCGTCATCGGCCACGCCGACCCGAAGGCGCTGTACGCCAGCCTCGTGCCGCTGGCGCCGGCCAAGCTGGCCGAGATCAAGGCGGACCAGCGCTTCCGCCGCGACAGGATCGCCAGCCTCGACATGCCCCCGCTCGCCGCGGCGCTGGTCGGCGCGGCTGCGCCGGGCAATCTGGCCTATCACTCCAGCCTGACGAACGCCGATGAGGTGGCCGGTTATGCCCCGGTGCGCAGCGATACGCGCAACCGCTGGGTCGTCGCCGTCAGCGAGCCGCGCAGCAGCTTCGAGGCGCCGCTGAACGCGCTGTTCTGGCGCCAGCTGCTGAGCGTCGGCCTGGTGGGCCTGCTGTTCCTGGGGCTGGCGCTGCTGTTCGCGCGGAACATCGTGAGGCCGGTGAAGGCGCTCACCAAGGCGGTCGATGCGCTGAAGGCGGGCGACTACAAGAACGCCACCGTCAAGGTCGAGAGCCGCGACGAGATCGGGCAGTTGAGCCGCACCTTCAACGTCCTCATCGACGTGCTGCGCCAGCGCGACCGCGAGCGAAAAAAGTGAAGCCCCTCGTCCAACGAGTGCCTTGGCCGGTCCCCCGAGGGGACGGCGATGCTTGGGGCATCGAGCCCCAAGCACATCGCCAGTGGGCCGGCTTGGGGCGGCCCGGCGCTCGGCCCGGAATCCCCGCCATGGGAGATTGAAATGAGTCGGTCTACCCCGGTATGGGCCGCATTCGACGCGCAAGCGGAGCGGCTGGACCAGCGCTTCGCCGGCTGCTTCAACCGCCACACCTTCGAGTACCTGCAGCCGGTGCGTTTGCAGAAGCAGGTGCCGGCGCGGCTGCGCCGGCCCTATGCGACATCGGTGTCCTACACGGCCTGGGGTGCGGCCGATGCGCCGCTGCTCGTCTGCCTCGGCGGCGTGGCCAACACGGCGATGCGCTTCAGCTTCCTGGCGGCCGACCTGCGGGCGGACTTCCGCGTCGTCTGCATGGACTGGCTCGGGCGCGGCCATTCCGGCTGGCTGGCCGATGAGAGCGAGTACACCGGCGCCACCTATCTCGAGCAGCTGCGCCAACTGCTCGCGCATCTGCAACGGTGCGGGCAGCCGCCCGGCCCGGTGCACCTGCTCGGCTCGTCGATGGGCGGCTCGATCGCGATGGCCCTGGCCGCCCGTTCGCCGGCGCTCGTCGGGCGGCTGGTGCTCAACGACGTCGGGCCTGCCATGCCCGCCGCGCGGCGCCGCCGCCGCGCCGACACGCTGGCGCGCCACTACGTGTTTCGCTCGCCCGAGGACATCCACCGCCGCGTCGGTGCCGCGCAGAAGAACGACGGGCCGGTCAGCGAGGAGATCCGCCACTTCCTCGCTTGGCACCAGACCCGCTGGTCGGAGGAGAACGCGGGGCGCGTCTACCGCCACGATCCGCGCGCGATGACGGCCTACCGCGGCCAGGTGATGGCGCAATCCCGCCACGACCAGTGGCAGGACTGGGCCGGCGTGCGCTGCCCGGTGCTGCTGGTGCACGGCCTGCAGTCCGACGCGCTGCTGGCGACGACGATCGCCCGCATGCGCCGGGCCCTGAATCCGCACGCGGCGCTGGCCGTCGCGCACGTTCCCGAAACCGGCCACACGCCGCTGCTGTCGGACCGCAACCAGACGCACTGCATCGGCGGCTGGCTCCGGGGTCAGGTCTTGTGCGAGGAACTGTCGATCCCGCACGCCTACCCGCGCGAGGCGTGGCGCTGATCGGACGCCGGGCTTTTGGCATCCGTCCATTGGGGAATTCCTGATTCACCGTGTTTCGGGTGAGTTTCCCGGGCATTTCCGCTTTGCATAACTTGACGTTATGCAACAGAACTAACAAGTTACTTCATCGGCGTATGAACGTTCGATGACGATCCGGCTCGTATCCATCTGTCGGAATCCGTCCATGAACTTCAAGCGCACCCCCGTGGCGACCGCCGTATCGGTCGGCCTGCTGTTGTCGATCAGCCTGCAGGCCCGCGCCCAGGAAGAGAAACCCGCCGCGGCGCCGTCGTCCGCTTCGCTGGAAACGGTGACCGTCACCGGCATCCGTGCGTCCACGGAAAAAGCGCTGGCGCTGAAGCGCAATGCCTCCGCCAACGTCGACGTGATCACCGCCGTGGACGTGGGCAAGATGCCCGACAAGAACCTGGCGGACTCGCTGCAGCGCGTCGTCGGCGTCGCGGTGCGCACCGACTACGACGAGGCCGAGAAGGTCTCGATGCGCGGCACGAACCCCGACATGTCGCTGATCCTGTTCAACGGCCACTCGGTCAGCAGCGGCGACTGGTACCTGGCCGACCAGGCCTCCAGCACCCGCTCCACCAGCCTGAGCCTGATGCCCTCGTCGGTGCTCAACGAAGCCATCGTCTACAAGACTTCGCAGGCCGACGTCGTCGACGGCGGCCTGGCCGGCACGATCAACGTGACGACGCGCCGCCCGCTGAAGGAAGCCAAGAAGTTCGGCGGCCTGCTGTCCGTCGGCGGCGTATATGCCGACCTGCCCGCCAAGACCAGCCCCCAGCTCAACGGCAGCATGAACTGGAAGAACGACAGCAACACCTTCGGCGTGATCGGCCAGCTGTTCGCCGAGAAGCGCTATGTGCGCCGCGATTCCGTCTCCCGCCTGGCCTACGGCGCCAACTCCGGCTGGGACGTCATCAACACGGGGACGATGAAGGGCATCACCGATGCGTCACTGGCCGGCACCGGCTACACCGCCGCCGACCTGAACGGCGTGCGCCTGCCCGGCAGCATGGCGCTGGAGTTCGTCGAGGGCGTGCGCGACCGCAAGGGCGGCATGTTCTCGATCGAAGGGCAGCCGAGCGACAAGCTGAACGTCGGCCTCACCGGCTTCTACTCGAAGATGAACGCCAACAACTTCGGGCGCGCGACGATGGGCGGCATCAACAGCATGCTGCGTGGCCTGGGCGGTACCCTGGGCGAGACCACGGCCAACAGCTCGGGCGGCAAGCAGGTCTTCGCGCAGATCAAGAACCCGGTGATCGTCGACGAGACAACGATCTACGGCGACCACCTGAGGGTGCTGAAGAGCGCCGACATCGTCTTCCCCGACGGCACCACGCCGCAGTACCTCGGCAACTCCGAGGGCTTCTACCGCAGCGGCGCCAGCTCCAGCAGCGGCTTCCTGGACCTGGACGCCACCTTGCAGCTGAGCGAGAAGCTGAAGGTCAAGGGCCTGCTGAGCACGACCCGCGGCACCGGCCACACCGAGGAGGACCGCGGCCTCACCTACGCCCGCTTCGGCACCGGCATCTCGTACGCCTTCAACGGCCTGCAGGAGGCGCCCGACTTCCACTACATCGGCGCCGGCAGCCCGACCGTGCCCTCGCTGGATGCCAACGGCGCCGGCTACAAGCTGGTCTCGCGCAGCGCGGTGAACACCTACAACACGGTGGACACCGAGCACAGCCTGGCGCTGGATGGCGAGTATCTGCAGGAGAGCGGCCCCTTCACCTCGCTGCAGTTCGGCGTGCGCCAGTCGGACCACCACCGCCAGTTCGGCCGCTCGGCCAAGGCGATGCACTCGGCCACCTACAACGCGCCGGATCCAGCGCTGGCTGCGGCCTATCCGGGCAACTTCGGCAGCGCGCTGGGCGGCAACTTCGAGAGCGCCGGCTTCTACTTCCCGAAGGACGTGCTGAGCGACTACTTCAATGGCCAGGTGAAGGAGTCCTCGCCCGAGTTCGAGCGCCTGGTCAGCACCGAAGTGGACGTGCGCGAACGCCAGCGCGCGCTCTACATGATGCAGAACTTCGAGGCGAACGAGGGCAAGCTGAGCGGCAACGTCGGCTTCCGTCTGGTGCGCACCGAGGTCGACGCGCTGTCGCCGACGCCGATCGCCAACGGCATCTGCCCGAAGTTCGCGCCGGGCCAGGTCGCCACGCCCTGCGCCGCCGTCCCGGGCGCGATCAACACCTCCGGCGACGGATCGACCTTCTACGACGGCGCCGCCTGGAACCCGCTGGCCGGCACGGTCTACTACAAGAAGGCCACGCACAAGAACTTCGACAACATCCTGCCCAGCATGAACATGCGCTGGGAGCTGGCGAAGGACTGGGTCGGCCGCCTGGGCCTCAGCGAGACGATCGGCCGCCAGAACTACAACCTCTACAGCGCCGGCTTCTCCGGCCAGACCTGCGGCGAGGGCGGCTGCACGGTGACCGGCCCGAACGCGAACCTGAAGCCGCTGACCTCGCGCAACTTCGACCTGTCGGTGGCCTGGTACTTCGCGCGCCGCGCGCTGGTGTCCGTCAGCGTGTTCACGTCCAACATCGACGGCTACCCGAAAACCGGCGCGATCAAGCAGGACTCGACGGTGGACCTGCTCGACCCGGCAACGAACACGGTGAAGACCTACTTCATCAACACGTCCACGCAGCAGAAGGCGCGCATCCGCGGCATCGAGCTGGCCTACGAGCAGCCGATCGGCGGCGGCTTCGGATTCCAATCGAACGCCAGCATCGCGTCCACCCGCGTGGCCGACGGCCGCCCGATGACCGGCGCCTCCAAGTACGCCGCCAACCTGGGCGGTTACTTCGAGAACGACATCTTCAGCGTGCGCCTGGTCTACAACTACCGCGGCAAGTACGTGTCGAGCACGACGGCCCCGTCGCCGACGACCAACAGCCAGGGCAACACGACGATCAACGGCGTCACGATGCCGGTGGCGCCGACGATGGCCGCGCCGGTCTCCAACGTTGCACTCTCGGCGAACTACAACATCACGCCCGAGCTACAGATCGCCTTCAGCGCCACCAACCTGACCAACCCGACCCGCGCGCAGTACCGCTACAGCGAGATGGAACAGCAGAAGCTGGACGCCAGCGGCCGCCAGTACTACCTGGAAGCGCGCTACAAGTTCTAATCCGCCGCGGCGGAAAGGATCGAAGCAAAGCCCCGCGGCGTCTGGCGCCGGCGGGGCTTTTTCATCTGCGGCCCACGCACCGCGTGGCCGCGCGCTTCGTCCGACACCACGGGCGCCGATGCGTTCGCGCTGGTGAAGAGCCACGCCGGCCAGTAGCCAGCCCGGCCCGGGCCGCCAAAGAAAAAACCCGCCGGCAGTGACGCCGGCGGGTCGAAGGCTTTGGGGCCGCGAAGCCCCTGGGCGAGGAAGATCAAAAGATCAGAAGTTGTACTTCGCGCCCACCGTCAGCGTGCGGCCGCGTGGGTCGGCCACGCGGGCATCCCAGCCGGCGCCCAGCAGGTGGTCGACGTCGTGCCAGGTGAACGCCGGATCGCGGTCGAACAGGTTGAGGACGCCGGCGGACAGCGTCATGTTCTTGATGCCGGTGTAGCTGGTCGTCAGGTTGAAGGTCGTGTAGCTGGCAACGTCGCGGTTCAGCGGGCCGACGATGCCGGCAAAGGTGGTGCGCGTCTCGTCCTTGTAGCCGGACGAATAGTTGGCCGTCAGCGTCGTGGCCCAGTTCTGCGTCTGGTAGGTCGACGAGATATTGCCCTTCCAGCGCTGGTACAGCGTGTAGTTGCTGGTGCCGAAGCTGCCGACGTATTGCGTCATGGTCTGGCCCGGCAGCGTTGCTTCCTTGTCGCTGATCATCTTCGTGGCCGTCAGCGTCGTCGTCAGCTTGCCTTCGTAGACCTTGGCGGAGTGCTGGACCGTGAAGTCGATGCCCTTGGTGTCGGACGCACCCGCATTGATCCAGCCGGCCTGGATCGAGGTGATGTTGCCGTCGGCGTCTCGAGTGAAGTTGCCCGCGAAGCTGTTGTAGTTGTTCAGCATGTCCGTCAGCGTCAGGCTGTGGATGCGGTCCTTCATCTTGATCTGCCAGTAGTCGGCCGAGGCCGTCAGCGAATCCATCGGCGAGAACACCACGCCCAGCGAGGCCTGGCGCGAGGTCTCCGGCTTCAGGTTCTTGTTACCACCGACGTACTCGATGATGCTGTTCAGCTGGCAGGCCGGGTTGTTCTGGTCGCTGCCAGCCGGGCACTTGACCGGATCGGCGAAGGTGCCGGTGCTGCTCTGGATCGAGCCCAGGTTCAGCTGCTGCGCCGTCGGTGCGCGGAAGCCGGTACTGGCCGAGCCGCGGAACAGCAGGTCCTTCGTCGGCGTGAACTTGAAGGCGATCTTCGGGTTCGTCGTGCCGCCGATCTGCTCGTATTGGTCATGACGCACCGCGAGCTGCATCTCCAGCGTCTTCAGCAGCGGCACGTGCAGTTCGCCGTAGAAGGCGCCGACGTTGCGCGAGCTGCTGGGCGCCGAGGAGTTGCCGGAGCACAGCAGCACCGGGCTGTTCACCGCGGCGTTGGCGGCGGAGATCGTCGAGACGCAGTTGATGCCGTTCTGCGTGCCGCTGAAGTCGTAGGCCTCGCGGCGCAGGTCGACACCGACGGCGAAGTCCATCTCGCCAGCCGGCAGGTTCATCAGCTTGCCCGACAGCGAGGCCTGGGCTTCGTCCACCTTGGTCTTGCCGCCCTGGATGGTGCCGCGCACCTCGGTGGCCTGGACCGCATCCAGCGCCGCCTGGCTCTGCTTCTGGCCGGGCAGCAGGAAGGGGTTGTAGACGCCGCTGGCCAGCAGCTGGATCAGCTTGTTGACGTCGGCGAAGCCGTTGATCAGCGTCGTCGAGCCGGTGGCCTCGCCGTGCGAGATCGAGGCCTTGTAGTCGTAGTCTCCGAAGGAGCCGTCGACACCGGCGGCGAAGCGGCGGTTGTCCGAACGGTTCAGCGATTCGCGGTTGCCCCAGTCGTTCATGCGCAGTCGGTAGGAGATCGGTGCGCCCTGGACGAGGTTGTTGACTCCCAGGCCCTTCAGCGTGTCGATCGTGCTCTGGTAGTACGGACCGGTGACGGGGTAGTAGGTGGCGGGGATGGCAGGCACCGGACCTGCTGCATTGGTCGTGGCCGTGGTCGCCGCGCCGGTGGTGAACTGGGCCGGCGTGTAGACGGCGCCGGTCTCGACGTGCGAGCCGACGAACTCGACGAAACCAGTGGCGTCGTTGCCCAGCGCGAAGGTGCCCTTCAGCACGCCGCTGGTGTTCTTCGACGGCGCCTGCAGCATGTACTGGCGGCCATAGTCGGTACCGCAGCGGTAGGTGCTGGAGGCGGCCGTGTAGCCGGGGAAGGTCGTGATGTTGGCGACCTGGCCGACGCCGAAGGGCACGGCCCCGCAGTTGCCCTGCAGGGCCATCGCGTTGAGCACGGTGTAGTTCGTTGCCCCGGTGCCAACGGTGCTGCCCGTGCCCAGTGCCGTGCCGGCGCCGGTCACGATATTGGCGAAGCCGGGCGAGCTGCTGTTGTCCGGCACCAGGAACTTGTCCGGCTGATAGCCCGTGGCCCAGGGGCGGTCGATGCCCTGCAGCATGTTGGTCTTGTTGAAGCTGACGCTGCCCATCAGGTTGAAGCCTTGCTTGTCCAGGTTGCCGTAGCCGCCCGACAGGCTGACGCGACCCTGCGCGCCGCCGCCCTTGGCGGTCGGGCTGCTGGCGTCGACGGCGATCGATGCGCCGGTGAAGTCCTTCTTCAGGATGAAGTTGATGACGCCGCCGATCGCGTCGGTACCGTAGATGGCGGAGGCGCCGTCCTTCAGGATTTCGACGCGGTCGATCATCTCGAACGGGATCGCGTTCAGGTCCACCGAGCCGCCGGACAGGCCCTGGTTCGACAGACGCCGGCCGTTCAGCAGCACGAGCGTTCCGGTAGGACCGAGGCCGCGCAGGTTGGCGTAGCTGCCGCCGCCGCCCAGGCGGTCAGCCTCGGCCGTGAACACGGTGTTGCTGGCGACCGCGTTGTTGGTGTTGGCGACATTGGCGCCCAGCATGCGCATCAGGTCGTCGGCATTGTGGATGCCCATCTGCTGGATCTGCGCGGCCTTGATCACCTGCAGCGGCAGCGCGTCCTCGTCCTTGACCCGCTTGATCGAGGAGCCGGTCACCTCGACGCGCTCGACCTTCTCGGGCGGAGCGCTGTTCTTGTTGTCGGTCTGCTGCGCGAAGGCAGCAACGGCGAATTGCGAGCAAAGGCCGGCCAGCGCGAGGTTTCTCGCGAGCTTGTTCAATTTCACGGGATCACTCCTTCAACGACGTCCATCCCGTCGGCCAGCCGGGCGGCTGGGTTTCGCGGGTTTTTCTGTATCACTGAGATTCATGATCGGCCAGGAGCCGCGGCCGGCGCCAGAGGGAAGGGACGTATTTGTGGCGCGCTTCGCAATGAATCCTTATCGCAAATCCATAGCTCGAGGTAATGGAGAGGCCAAAACAGCCTCGTTTATTGCTATCGCGTGAACAGGTGTTGCGGGCATGAAAAAGCCCGCCGGGCCGAAGCCGGGCGGGCCGCTTGAAGCAGGGACGCTTACCAGAACTTGTAGTCGGCTCCGATGACGTAGGAACGGCCGCGCGGATCGGCCACGCGCGGTTCCCAGCTGCTGCCGGAGCCGGTGTTGGTGTCGTAGCTGTTGGCGAACGGCGGGTCCTTGTCGAACAGGTTCTTGATTGCGAAGTTCAGCGTCAGGTCCTTGATGCCGGCGTAGGAAACGCCCAGCGTGTGCAGGATGTAAGGCTTGACCTTGGGGTTCCAGTCCGGCACCGAGGCGTTGCCGTTGGCCACGCCGGGCGGCACGTAGCCGACGTAGCCGCCGACGTACTGCTGGCGCAGCGAGGTCACCCAGTCGCCGTAGGCGTAGTTGACGAAGGCCACGTGCTTCCAGCGGATGCCGAGGTCGCTGGAGCGGGTGAACTGGCCGACCTCGCTGGGGCCGAAGGGCGAGTTCGTCGTCAGCCGCGACTTCTTCTCCAGCAGGTAGGAGCCGTCCAGGCCGGCGCTCAAGGTGCCACCGCCGACCTTGCCGGAGCCGCGCAGCGTCAGCTCGAGGCCGCGCGTGCGCGTCTCGCCGGCGTTGATCCAGCTCAGGTCGACGGACTTCAGCGAGTCGTCCGGGTTGCGGATGAAGCGGTCGCTGAACAGCGCGTAGTTGGCGAAGAAGGTCGACTGGGTGAAGGCCTGGATGGTGCCGTCACGCCGGATGTCCCACAGGTCCAGGCTGGCGCTATAGCCGGGCATCGGTTCGAAGACGAAGCCGATGTTGGCCATCTTCGACTTCTCGGGCCCCAGGTCCGGCACGCCGCCGAACAAGGTCGTGAAGGTGATGGCTTGGCAACCCGGCGCACTGCTCACGACGAGCGACGGGCAGGTCTTGGGATCGGCCACGCCGGCACCGGTGGCGGGCGATTCGGTCACGCCGTTGAACAGCTGGTTGAAGGTCGGCACGCGGAAGCCGGTGCTGTAGGAGCCGCGGAAGATCAGCGACTCCAGCGGGGCGAAGCGCAGCGACACCTTCGGGTTGGTTGTGCTGCCGAAGCCGGTGTAGTCGTCATAGCGCACCGACAGGTTCAGCTCCAGGCTCTTGGTGACCGGCAGGATCACTTCGCCAAACACCGCCTTCACGTTGCGCTTGACGCCGCTCAGCGCGTTGATGTTGTCGAAGGCAGCGTTGAAGATCCAGGTGTTGATGTCGTTCGTGTTGACGGTGCTGTTGCCGTCGAACTTGTACTTCTCCTGGCGGAAGTCGACGCCTAAAGCGCCCAGCACGTCGCCGGCCGGCATCTTGAACAGCGGGCCGCTGAAGGTTGCGTCGGCCTCGGTCGTCGTGTACTTGCCGCCGTAGAGCTTGGTGCCTTCGGCGGAGATGTCCTTCAGGCCCTGCAGGGCTGCGGCGGACTGCTGTTCGCCAGCCAGCAGGAAGGGATTCAGCGTGCCGCTGTTGATCAGCTTGGCCAGGCCGACGTAGTTCTGGTAGCCGGAGCCCAGCGTCGAGTCGGACTTGCTCCAGGCCTGCGAGACGCCGACCTTGTAGTCCCAGTCCTTGATGAAGCCCACCGGCCCGTCCAGGCCGACCAGCAGGCGGCCGGTATCGGTGATGGTGTTGTACTCGCGGTTGCCGCATTCCATGCAGCGCCAGCGGAAGGTCATCGGCAGGCCGCGGTTGACCTCCAGTTCGGGCAGGGCGGCCACCAGCGCGTTGAACACGCGGTCGTAGCCGGCACCGGTGCTCGGGTAGGCGAGGTTGCGGAATGGGCTCGCCACCGTGGTGCCATTGGGCAGCGTGACTGTCGACGTGGCGGAGCCGCTGCTGATCTGGTTGGGCGAGAAGATCTTGTGCGAGTCCGAGCGGCCCAGCAGCACCTCGGCGCTCAGCATGTGCTCGCCGAGCTTGAGCATGCCGCGCGTGACCAGGTTGGTGTTCTTGACCGGCTGCTGGATCACCGCGGCCTTGCCCGTGTCCCAGGCACAGCCGAACTGGTTGGCCGGCGAGGCGGCAGCCGAGTTCCACAGCTTCTCGGCATAGGGGCCCATGCCGGGCTGCGAAGCGCAGCCCGCGCCGCCTGGCAGGTCCAGCGTGTTCACGCTGTTCAGCGACGCGCCCTGATACAGCGGGCCGACGTAGTTGTTGGCCTGCCCGGGGCGGGTCAGCACGTTCTTGATCGTGCCGCCTGACGCCGTTGTCGAGGCCAGGAACAGCGTTGCGAAAGGCGTGCCGCGGGTGTCGGGCGAAAGGCCGCGGTCCGGCTGGAAGCTGTTGACGAAGTCGCGCTGAGAGCCGTCCAGGCGCTTGTTGTCGGTGACGGACAGGGTGGCCAGCAGGTTGAAGCCGTTGGTGTCCAGGTCGCCGACGCCGCCGGTGACCGAGGCGCGGTAGATGTTGCCGCCGCCGTGCTCGGTGGTGTCCGCGGTGACGCTGGCCTGCAGGCCCTTGTAGTTCTTGCGCAGGATGAAGTTGATGACGCCGCCGACGGCGTCGGTGCCGTAGGTGGACGAGGCGCCGTCCTTCAGCACCTCGATGCGTTCGACGGCGGCCATCGGGATCTGGTTCAGGTCGACCACGCCGCCGTTCAGGCCGTGCGCCGCGACGCGGCGGCCGTTCAGCAGGATCAGCGTCGCGTTGGCGCCCTGGCCGCGCAGGTTGGCCGAGGTCGAGCCGTTGTTGCCGCGCGACTGGCCGGACACCACATCGGCATTGCTGGCCAGGTTGTCCAGGCCGTTGCCGTTGCTGGTCAAGGTGGCGATCAGCTGCTCGGCCGAGACGATGCCCTGCCGGTCGAGGTCCTTGCGCGAGATGACCTGCACCGGCAGCGCGCCCTCGCTCTGGATGCGCTTGATACTGGAGCCGGTGATCTCCACGCGTTCCAGTTTCTGGGAGGTGTCGTCCTGGGCCGCGGCGAGGCCCGATGTCGCCAGGCCGAGCACGACCAGGCTGTGTGTGAGAGTCTTCAGTTCCATACGTTCCCCTTCAACAACGTCAATGCGGACACCAATCGCGCTTCTTCTGAAACACGTCTTTGCGTAGCTTTGCATGATGACCAAGAGGAGCTGTGGAACGCCAGAGGGGCAGTCCCGGAGTGTTGCTTCCGGCGCCATGAATGATTCTTGTGTCGGCATAACTCCACGGAATGCGCGCATTCCGTGCTCGTTGTCCGCACGAACATTTCGTTATGTCCGCGGGCTCCGGCGCCCGATAAAGTCGGTCGCTTTGCCCACACGCTCCTCGCTGCCGCCCGACACATGCAACTGATCACCGAAGCCCAGGTCCGCGCCACCCTCAAGCTGCCCGAGGCCATCGCCGCGCTGCACGAGGCCTTCCTCCAGCACGGCCGGGGCCAGGGCGCGATGCTGGCGCGTGGCCGGGCCGCCGTGCAGCACGAGGACAAGGCGCTGATCGTCAGCGCCATGGGTGCGGCGCTGCCGGCCAGCGACGTGCTGGGCACCAAGGTCTACTCGAGCATCAACGGCCAGTTCCAGTTCGTCATCACGCTGTTCTCGGCGACCACCGGGCTGCCGCTGGCCACGCTGGAAGCCAACGAGCTGACCCGCCTGCGCACGGCCGCCGCCACCGCCGTGGCCACCGATGCGCTGGCCGGGACGGACGCCAAGGTGCTGGCCCTCTTCGGCGCGGGCACGCAGGCCCAGGCTCATGCCGAGGCTCTGCTGCCGCTGCGCGGCTTCGAGCGCGTGCTGGTCTGCGCACGCAGCGGCGGCGCGGCTCTCGCTGCCGAGCTGAGCGCGGCGCACGGCATTCCGGCCGAGGCCGTCGATGCCGCCACGGCTGCGACGGCGGGCGACGTCATCGTCACCTGCACCCGCGCAATGGAGCCGCTGTTCGACGGCAAGCTGGTCAAGCCCGGCGCCTTCGTCGCCGCGGTGGGTTCCAGCAAGCCGGTGGCGCGCGAGCTGGACGATGCACTGCTGTCGCGCGCGGCGCTGATCGCCGTCGAATGGCTGCCCGCCGCCGAGGGCGAGGCCGGCGAATTCAAGCGCGCCGCGCCCGGCGTGATCCAGCCCGAGCGCGTGGCCGAGCTGGGCGCGCTGCTGAACAAGCCGCGGCTGCGCGCCGCGGGCGACATCACTGTCTACAAGAGCGTGGGCATCGGCCTTGAAGACGTGGCGCTGGCGCAGCTGGTGTTCAAGCGTCTGCGGGAGGCTGCATGAAGGCCGCGCTCGCCGCGGCGCTGGCCCTGTCGCTGAGCGCCTGCGCCACTTGGCGCCCGGCCCCGGCCGTGCCCGATGAGGTCAAGCAGGCGATGGCGCAGGCCGGCCTGCCGCTGAGCGCGCTGGGTGTCGTCGCCTATCCGATCGGCGACGCGGCGCACGCGATTCGGCTCAATGAGCAGCAGCCGATGCGCCCGGCCTCGACGATGAAGCTGGTCACCGGCGCGGTCGCGCTGGACAAGCTCGGCACCAACTGGCGCGGCCGCACCGACCTGCTGGTCGATGCCGCCGCCCTCGCGGCCATGTCGCCGAAGGACGGCGTGCTGGCCGGCCCGCTGTACCTGCGCGGCGGCGCGGACACCGACCTCGACTGGGGCGAGCTCGTGCAGCTGCTGCGCGACCTGCGCGAACGCGGCGTGCGCGAGATCCAGGGTGGCCTGGTCGTCGACCGCACGCTGTTCCGCCCGGCGCGACTGGACCTCGGCGTGCCGCCCTTCGACGACACGCCGGAGTCCTACTACAACGCCATCCCCGACGCGCTGAACCTCAACGGCAACCTGCTCGCCTACACGCTGAAGTCCGACGCGAAGACCGGCGCCGTCGAGGCCTGGACCTCGCCGGCCTGGCCCGGCATCACCGTCGACGCCACCGCGCTGACGGCCAGCGACGCCGCCTGCAAGGATTGGGAGCGTGGCTGGCAGACGCCGCTGGTGCTGCCGCTGCCGGTCGAGCACGCCGCGGCGCAGACGCAGCACGTCGTCCTTCAAGGCAGCTTCCCGCGGGGCTGCGAACGGCAGGAGGAGTTCACCAACCTCGTCGACCGCCAGTGGCTGGCCGCGCAGGCGGTGCGCCAGATCTGGGGCGAACTGGGCGGCAAGCTGGGCGGCAGCGCCGCGACCGACCGCGAAGGCGCGACGCCGCCCGACGCGAAGCTGCTCGCCACGCACCAGGGCCACCCGCTGGCCGAGGTGATGCGCGGCATGATGAAGCGCAGCGACAACGCGCTGACCCGGCTGACCTACCTGCGCTTCGGCGCCGATGCCGCGCAGGCGGACGAACCGACGCTGGCCGCCTCCGAGCGTGTTGTGCGCGACTGGTTCAGCGCGCACGGCATCGACGCCACGGGCCTGGTGCTGGAGAACGGCTCGGGCCTTTCCAGGCTGGAGCGCATCAAGCCGGCCCAGATGGCCGCGCTGCTGCAGGCCGCGCACGACGGCCCGCAGGGCCCCGAGCTGCTGGCGATGCTGCCGGTGGCCGGCGTTGACGGCACCCTGCGCCGCCGCATGAAGGGCACGCCCGCCGAGGGCCGCGCGCGGATGAAGACCGGCACGCTGCACGACACCTTCGCGCTGGCGGGCTACGTGCCTGATGCACATGGCCGCCTGTGGATCGTCGTCGGCATGATCAATGACGAGAACGGTGACAAGGGCAAGCCTGCCTTGGATGCGTTGGCCGCCTGGGTCGCGCGCCAGTAATTAATTAGTAACTCTCTAGTTACTCCAGCGGGAGCAGCGTCCAGCCGAGGCCCGCCAGCGCTGCCAGCCACAGCGCGACGATGGCGGCAGCGCCGGCCCGGCTGCGGGGCTTGGCGCGGCCGGCCTGCAGCCAGGCGTCTGCCTTGGCGCGGCATTCCTGCATCAAGGTCGACGGCATCAGCCGGATCGCCAGCCAGATCAGCGCGGGCAGCAGCAGCGCGTCGTCGACGAAGCCGAGCACGGGGATGAAGTCGGGGATCAGGTCGATCGGGCTCAGTGCGTACGCGACGACGGCGGCGCAGATGAGGCGCGGGAGCCACGGCGTGCGTGGGTCGCGGGTGGCGAACCAGAGGGCGATGCCTTCGCGTTTGAGCTTGCGGGCCCAGTCGATCAGGCGTGTTTTGAGCTTCATGGCTGCAGGTGTAAGCGATGTGGGCTTGTGTGCCAAGACGGGCTTTGCTGGTATGGCTGCTGCGTGCCACTGCAGCGGTGCCGGGACTCGCCCCGGCGGGCGACTCACTTTTCTTGCGTCGCCAAGAAAAGTAAGCAAAAGAAGGCGACCCTGGCTTCGCCGCCCTCCCGTTGGTCGGGTGCCCTGCGATGCTCGCGACTTGGGACCCGCGCCCAACTCACTTCGCTACGCTCCGCTCAGACAAGGGGCGCGAAGTCAGAGTACGAGGTTCGCTGCGCTCACGGTCCCAAGCCGCTGCGCTTCTCGGCGGCTGCACAAGGGGCCCGAAGCCTGTTCGGCTCGCCTTCGGCATCGCCAACAAGGGCGCCGCACAGCGGCGCCTCATCGAGGCGATGCGCAGCGAGCCGTATCGGTATCGCGTTCCCCTTGTGCAGCCGCCGAGAAGCACAGGAGCCCGAGGCGCGAGCGCAGCGAGTTGGGTGCGGCCTCGGGTTCCGAGCATCGCAGGGCACCCGACCGTAGGGAGGGCGGCGAAGCCAGGGGCGGTTTCTTTGGTTCCTTTCTTGGGCGCCCAAGTTCACGAAGTGCGGCGAAGCCAAAGGGACTCGCCCGCCGGGGCGAGACCCGGCACCGTGGCAGTAGCACTGAGCAGCTAGTACGACAAAAAGCTCAGCGCATGACGCATGCCGTAGCATCGCGTCTTCCAACAAAAATACTCAGGGACGAGAAGCGATGATTCTGACGAACGACAAGGTCAGCAGGTCTACTTTGGCCTGCACGATGCTGCTGCTGCTGGGGGCATGTGCGACCCAGCAGCCGAGCCACGGCGAGCGTTTTCGCAGTGGCGCCACGATGGAGCCGATGCCCGTACAGGCGGGCGACCACTTGCGACCGGCCCGGCGCATCCGCGGTGACGCGCCGATCGTGCCGATCAGCGCTGCGCTGAGCGGCACGCCGGGTTTTGCCTGCCTGGGGTACACCGTCGACCCGCAGGGTCAGGTGAGCGATCTCAAGGTCGTCAAGGCCTCGGCACCGAACTTCGGTGTCCATGCGGCGCATGCCGTCAAGGATTGGGTCTTCGAGCCTGCCCTGCGTGAAGGCCAGCCGTTCGCCTCGTCGTATCGGCAGTACTTTGGCTTCAACGGTGAAGACAAGGACACGGACCGCCAGGACTGCGTGACTAGTCGTCCGCCAGTCTCCGCCGCAGGAAACTCCGCATCGCCTCGATCGACTGGATCATCTGCAGGCGATTGAAGCCGTGGCCAGCGCCGGGGATCAGCAGTAATTCATTCGGGACGCCAGCGCGCGTCAGCGCCTCGTGCAGGCGGATCGACTGCTCAGGTGGCACGGTCGCGTCCGCCTCGCCATGGAAGCTGATCACCGGCGGCGTATCCGCCCGCACGTTATCTATCGGCGAGATCTCATGGGCCAGGGCCTCGCGCTGCGCGTCCGGCATCGACCCAAACCATTCGACGGCATAGGGTTTCTCGTGCGGCCCGTGCAGCAGGTCGGCGACATCGCTGATGCCGAACCAGTTGACGATGGCGGCGACCTTGGGCACGGCCACGGCACCACCCGTCCAGCGCCGTGATTCGTCGGCCGGGCAGCTCCTGTCGAAGCGATTGCCCGCCGGCAGCATGCCGGCGATCAGCGCCAGGTGGCCGCCGGCGGAACCGCCGGCCAGCACGATGCGCCGCGGGTCGATGTGCAGTTCCTCGGCGCGGCGGCCGAGATAGGCCAGCGCGCAGCGCACGTCCTCCACCGCGGCCGGGGCTGGCGCCGATGGGCCCATCCGGTATTCGACGTTCGCAGCGGCCCATCCCATCTGCAGGAAAGGCATCAGCCGCAGGTTCGCCACCTCGCGCGCGCCGCTGACCCAGCCGCCGCCGTGGAGGTAGACGACCAGCGGCACCGGTCGCTTCACGCGGTCGAACGGCAGGTAGAGATCGAGCTTCAGGTCCTGGCCGCCGGCGTGCTGGTAGGTGAGGCCGGGCCACATCGAGATGTCGGTGCCGCTGGCATCGACGAAGGGATCGGCCGCATGGCCCACCGTCGCGGCGAGGCCGAGCAGTGCCGCCGCGGCGAGTCGCTTCACGCCAAGGTCGCCGGCTGCAGCAACCGGATCGTGCGCGCGTCGGCGTCCAGTTCCGCCGGCGCGCCGACGGGCACCGTCAGCTTCAGCTTGACGTGGCCGAACATCGCGCCGCGGTAGACCGGCACGTTCAGCGGCAGGAAGTAGTCGTTCAGGATCTCTTCGAGCGTCAGGTTGCCGTAGCCGTCGCCCGGCTCGCACTTGGTGAACTGGCCGATGACGACGCCGGCCAGCTGGTCGAGCGCGCCGACCAGCCGCAGCGTGGAGAGCATGCGCTCGACGCGGTAGAGGTATTCGTTGATCTCCTCGATGAAGAGGATCGCGCCGCGGCAGTCGGGGAAGTAGGCGCTGCCGGCCAGCGAACTCAGCACGCTGAGGTTGCCGCCGACCAGCACGCCGCTGGCTTTGCCGCCGCGCAGGGTGACCGTGCGCTCGCCGCGGGCCACCAGGTTGTCGCCGCGCGAGGGCTCGGGGTTGCGCAAGGTGGCGGCCTCGCCGCGCATCACCACGGCCTGGAAGTTCTCGACCGAATAGCCGTTCCACTCGCTCTCGCCCACCGGGGCGTGGAAGGTGACGAGGCCGGTCTGGCGCTGGATCGCGTTGAGCAGGCAGGTGATGTCGGAGAAGCCGCCGAAGTATTTCGGGTTGCGGCGGATGGTGGCGTAGTCGAGCTTGTCGACGATGCGGTTGCAGCCGGAGCCGCCGGTCATCGCGAAGATGCCGGCGACCGACGGGTCGGCGAACATCGCGTTCAGGTCGCCCGCGCGCTCGGCGTCGGTGCCGCCGAACTTACCCCAGCGCGAGCGCAGGTGGCGGCCCTCGCGCACCTGGAAGCCGAGCGCCTTCAGCGTGTCGATCGCGTAGTCGAAATCGTCGCTGGTCCAGCTGGCGTTGGCCGGGCTGACGAGGCCCACGGTGTCGCCGGGCTTCAGCGCCCGCGGCAGCAGCGTGGGCATGCGCTGGGTTTGGGCGTTAGCGTTGGCGGCGGAGGCGACCGAGCTCGCGGCGGCCAGGCCACCGAGGACGAGCGATTGGGCGAATTGGCGACGGGGCAGGGTCATGCGCTGAATCGGAAAGTTAGAGGACGCGCGGCAAATCTCGACGAACCGCCACGCGGTCGCCGAAATCGAAATGCCACCACTCGGTGCTGATGCCGTGGAAGCCGGCCTGCCGCATCGCGGCGCGCAGCCAGCCGCGCTCGGCGAGGTGCGGGGCCTGCAGCTTGCCCTGGGCCAGCAGCTCGACCTCGTACTCCGGGTGCGAAGCCAGCGTCATTTCATCGAAACCGGTGCCCATGTCGACCTCGCGGCCCTCGGGGTCGATCACGGTGAGGTCCACGGCCATGCCGAACGAGTGGATCGAGCCCCGCTCGGGGTTGGCCAGATACATCGTCAGCGGCGTGCCGGCCAGTTCGTTCCACAGCACTTCCTGCACTCGCTGGGGACGCAGCGCGTCGAGCACGCGCAGCGTGAAGCCGGGCCGGTGCGCGGCGAGCCAGGCGGCGGCGTTCTCCAGCGCATCGGCGGCCTCGCGGCGCAGCCAGGCGCAGTCGAGGCCGCCGTAGACGTCGCGGCCGACGAAGTTGTCCGGCGTCGCGTAGCGCAGATCGACGCTGACATTCGGAATGCTCAACAGGGAGCGGAAATCGGCATGCCGCGGCACGTCCTCGCAACTGATCATCGGGATCGTCATCGTCGTCAGGCGGCGTCTTGTTCTTCGAGGCTGACGAGCTTGTCGCGCGCGGCCTCGCCCAGGTATTTCACGAGGCGCCGCGCGGTCTGCGCCAGCGGTGCGCTGGCGGCGGTCAGCAGGTAGAGCTGCACCGGCACCTGCGGCGCCAGCGGGCGCAGCTTCACGCGCGTGCGGTCGGCCGAGGCGGCGGTGAACGGGTCGACCACCGTCATGCCGACGCCGGCCTCCACCAGCGCGCGGGCGAGCTGGTAGGTCTGCACGGTGATCCGGCACTGCAGCGGCGTGCCCTGGGCCTCGCTGGCGTTGTGCACGACGTTGGCCAGCGGGTCGTCGCCGGCCAGGCCCACGACCTCGGTCGTGATCTCGCTGATCGTCAGCGGGCCGTGGCCCTGCGCCTCGGGGCCGCCGATCGGGCAGACGGCCATCATCTGGCCGGTGGCGAGCGTCTCGGCCTTGATGCCGGGGTGGCGCGGGTCCTGCAGCGACAGCGCCATGTCCGCCTCGCCGAGCAGCAGCGCCGCGACGATCTCCCGCGTGTGGTTCGTCGCCAGCGAGCAGCGGCTCAGCGGAAACGCGCGGCACCAATGCGTCATCGCGGCCGGCACGACACCGGCGGCCAGCGTCGGCGTGGCGACGAGCCGCACCTCCTCCGATTCGCCGCTGCGCAGGCTGGCGGCCAGGCGCCGGATGCCGACCAAGTCGCGGTTCAGCTTGTCGATCTCGATGAACAGCCGCTGCGCCTCGGGCGTCGGATAGAGCTTGCCGCGCACGCGGTCGAACAGCGGCATGCCCAGCTGCAGCTCACAGTGCTGCAGCACCTTGGTCACGGCCGGCTGCGAGATGTGCAGCAACTGCGCGGCACCGCTGATGGTGCCGGCCTGCATGATGGCGTGGAAGACTTCGATGTGCCTGAGTCTCATGGGTGTTTCCTTCGGGCCGAGCGCTGGGCCGCTCCCGAGCCGGCCCGCGTGGCGATGTGCTTGCCGGTCGATCCGGCAAGCATCGCCGCCCCCTCGGGGGACCGACCAGGGTACTCACTGGGCGAGGGGCTCATTTTCTGTAAACATTTTCAAAATCGACGCTGCCGTTGGGGGCCATGACGAAGCCCATAACGTCGTCCCTCAGCGGAATGTAGACGGTCGAGTGGGCCATCGTGATCCAGGGGCGTTCGCGCTTGAAGATCTCCTGCGCCTGCACGTAGAGCGCCAGGCGGCGGGCCACGTCGGTGGTGCCGCGGGCCTCGTCGATCAGCTTCTCGAAATCCTTGTTGCAGAACTTGACGCCCGAGGTGTTGGCGGCGCAGCTGAGATTGGGCGTCAGGAATTCGTCGGCATCGCCGGTCTCGCCGGACCAGCCGCTCATGTAGACGCTGTGCTCGCCGCGGTTGGCGCGCTTCAGGTACTCGCCCCACTCGTAGGTCTTGATGCTGGCCTTGACGCCGATCTTCGCCCAGTCCTGCTGGATGAGTTGCGCCATCAACTGGCCGTTCGGGTTGGTCGGCCGGGCCACCGGCAGCGCCCAGAGGTCGATCTCCATGCCGTTCGGGAAGCCGGCCTTGGCCAGCAGCTCCTTCGCGCGGGCCGGGTTGTATTCGTTCTTCAGCGCCGTGTCGTAGCCGGGAATGGCCGGCGGGAAGGCGCTGACGGCTTGCGTCGCGTCGCCGCGCGGGAACAGCGCCTTGAAGATCGCGTTGCGGTCGATCGCGATGTCCAGCGCCACGCGCACATCCCGGTTGTCCGTCGGCGGCTTGCGCATGTTGAAGGACAGGTAGGAGATGTTCAGCGCCTGGATCTTCTCGATCTTGAGGCCCTTGCGGCCGTCCAGCGAGCCGACGTCGACGTCGCGCAGGGCGGACGTGACCTGGCATTCGCCGGCCATCAGCTTCTGCACGCGCACGTTCGGTTCGCGGCTGATGCTGAAGATCAGATTCTGCGTGCGCTGCGGCTCGCCCCAGTAGTCGGGGTTGGCCGTCATGCGGATCACGTCGTCCTTGGCGTAGGACTTGAAGCGGTAGGGCCCGGTGCCGACCGGCTTGTTGTTGATCTCGCTGGCCTTTCCTTCGCGCAGCAGCTGTGCGGCGTACTCGGCCGACTGGATGCCGGTCCAGGCCATCGCGAAGTTGGCGATGAAGGGCACGTTGGCCTCCTTCAGCCGGAAGCGCACCGTGTAGTCGTCGACCCGGTCGATGCCGGCCAGCAGCTTCGCCAGGCCGATGTTCTGCGGGAACACGAAGGTGGCCGGGAAGGCCTTGTTGAACTCGGTATTCGGGTCGATGAAGCGCTGGAAGGTGAACAGCACGTCATCGGCGTTGAATTCGCGCGTCGGCGTGAAATACGGCGTCGTCTGGAACTTCACCCCGTGGCGCAGCGCGAAGGTGATGGTCTTCGCATCGGGCGAGACGGTCCACGATGTGGCGAGCTTGGGCACCAGCTCGGTCGTGCCGCGCTTGAAGTCCAGTAGGCCCTGGAACATCTGGTGCGAGACGGTGTTGGTGCTGGCGCTGTCCCACATGCCCGGGTCGAAGCCCTCGGGGCTGGCATCGGCGCAGTAGACGAGGGCCTTGGGCTTGGCGGCCTGGGCTGCAGGATTGGCGGCCAGCATCAGGGCCAGCAGCAACAGCGATGATTTGGCAAACATGGGACGCGCTCGGAACGGCCTGGGCGAAGCGGCGATTGTGGGCGGGGGCTCGTTCCTCGCCAGTGAAATCACGAATTTTCGCCATAACTGTAGGTTATGGGAGCGAGGTGTGGGGCTCTGCGGGCTTTCACGCTTGAATCCTCTTGGGCGATGGATAGGCTGTGTGAACTTTTTTTGCGGACAGTCCATAAGGGAGATTCAAGATGTCATTCGATCGTAAAAGCCTCACTCGCACTCACTCGCGTGCCCGCCGTTTTACCGCCTTGGCGCTGCCCACAGCGTTGTTGGCCGGATTGGCCCTCAGTTGGGGAAGTGCCTGCGCCCAGGGGGAACTCCGCGTCGCGACCCTCTCGCTGCTGGGCGACAAGCTTTCGGCCGTGACGCAGCAGTCGCGAACGGGCACGCGAATCTCGCAGAACACAGTGGACGACTTGCAACTCCCTGCCGGTGTGCTGGACGCCACGGCAGTGAGCGCGCTGACCGACGCCGTGCTGAAGGCCGACGCCATGGCCAAGGTGGCACCGCTGAAGCTGGCGTCTGCACAGGCGCTTGGCAAGCCGGAGGGGCTGTTCTCCGGCTCGAAGTTCGAGGTGCCTGCCCAACTGGACCCGATCCTGAAACAGGTGGGCGCGACGCATCTGCTGGTGGTGACAGCCTATCGGGCCCCGGCGAACGTCCGCGGCTGGCGCGATGGGATCGGGTCGGGCTCGCTCGAGGGCATGGGCTTCTATCTGGACCGCGAACTTCGCATGAAGAATACGGACACTGGCCAGCAGCAGGTCGGCTATATCGCGCCGTTCACTTATTACAAGGTATGGCTCGTGGGCCTGTCCGATGGCGCGATCCTGGCTTCCGCGCCCGTCGCGCACGCCGAAATCCTTTCCAGTGCGGACCTGTCGGGCGCCGGCGATCCGTGGGACACCTTTTCCACCAAGCAGAAGATGGAACTGCTGGATCAAATGCTGAGGAAGGATCTGGAGTCCGTCGTGCCGGGGCTGCTTAAGAAGAAGTAGTAGTAACCTTCAACCTCAGCGTCATTACCGGCCCCTGCGCATGAGTCCCTTCAAACTGATCCCAACGTTTGCCACGATACTTTTGGCCGGCATCTTGCTGAGCCCTGCGGCACAGGCCGCCAGCTCCGCTGCCTCGTCGGCCTCCGACAGCGCATCGGATTCGGTGGGGGCCAGCTCCAAGTCGATCACGCAGTCGAGCGACAGTTCGTCCGGCGACCGCAAGACGGCGGCCGGCGACTACAAGGTCATCGAGATGGCCGAGGCCGAGGGTCGACCGGGCATGCTGAGGCTGCGGCTGCAGGCTGCGGCGGACGCGACGAACGAGTTCTTCCTGACGCTGCCGCGCCAGGCGGCGCTGAACGGCCACCTGGCCACCGGCGACATCGTGCGCGCGAACGAGCGGCCGTACGGGCTGGAGTTCGCTGCAGCCGGCGACAACAAGGCCTTCTTCCTGGTCGTCGACGACGATTGGCACAAGGAACTGCAGAGCCGCCCCGTGACCCTGTGACGTCGGCGCCCGCGGCGGTGGCGCTGGCCCTGCTGCTGGCTGCCGGCAGCGCGCAGGCCGACTCCTTGCGCTTCTGCGATGTGCAGAAGGAGCCCAACGCCGCCGAGCAAGACGCGCTGCTGCGGTTCAGCGCCCTCGTCAAGGATGAGCTGGTGGCCTCGGGGCAAGACCTGGCCCTGGTCTCGCGCTCCGGCCTGAACCTGCAGCGCATCGGCCAGCGCTACTCGCACGCCGGCATCAGCCTGAAGGCGAGCGCCAACGGCGCCTGGTCTGTGCGCCAGCTCTACTACGCCTGCGACGAGAAGAAGCCGCGCATCTTCGACCAGGGCATGGCCGGCTTCGTGCTGGGCACCAGCGACGTGGCGCAGGCCTACGTCTCGCTGGTATTCCTGCCGGCCGAGGCGGGCGCGGAGCTGGGAGCCGCGGCGCTCGATGACCGCCGCGCGCTGGCCCTGCTGAGCGCGAACTACAGCGCCAACGCTTACCCGTTCAGCCTCGCGTTCCAGAACTGCAACCAGTGGGTCGCGGAGATGCTGGCGATGGCCTGGGGCGCCGCGGACGACCGCGCCGGCGCTCAGCAGTGGCTGCAGGCGCAGCACTACGAGCCCACCAATATCCAGCTCGGCCCGCTGATGCTGCTGGGCCTGTTCGTGCCCTGGGTGCACAGCGGCGACCATCCGCAGTCCGACACCGGCGCCGGCCGCTACCGCGTCAGCATGCCGGCCTCGCTGGAGCAGTTCGCGCGCCAGCAGGTGCCGGGGGCGACGCGGGTCGAGCTGTGCCGCAGCGGCACGCGAATCGTCATCCACCGCGGATGGTCGCCGATCGCCGACGGCTGCGTCGCCGCCGAGGGCGACACCGAAATGGCGCTCTGAGGCGCCGCGCCGGTGACTCAATAGATCCCGGTCAGGTAGTACACGGCGATCACGAAGAAGACGGCCAGCGTCTTGATGCAGGTGATCGTGAAGATGTCGCGGTAGGACGTGCGGTGCGTCAGGCCGGTGACGGTCAGCAGCGTGATCACGGCGCCGTTGTGCGGCAGCGTGTCCATGCCGCCGCTGGCCATCGCGGCGACGCGGTGCAGCACGTCCATCGGGATGCCGGCGGCGTTGGCCGCGGTGATGAACTGCTCGGACATCGCGGCGAGCGCGATGCTCATGCCGCCCGAGGCCGATCCGGTGATGCCGGCCAGCGCGGTGACGCTGACGGCCTCGTTGACCAGCGGGTTCGGAATCGCCTGGAGGCCCTTCTGGATCACCAGGAAGCCGGGCAGCGCGGCGATCACCGCGCCGAAGCCGTACTCGGAAGCGGTGTTCATCGCAGCGAGCAGCGAGCCGGCGACGGCGGCCTTCGAGCCCTCGGCGAACCTGCGTGCCACCGGCCGGAAGGCGAACAGCAGTACCGCCAGGATGCCCAGCAGCAACGCGCCTTCGACGGCCCAGATCGCCTGGATCGACGCCACCGGCGTGACCAGCGGCTTGGCCATCGCCAGCTGCACCTCGTAGCTGGTGCCGTAGTAGGCCGGGATCAGCGTCAGCAGCAGCTTGTTCATCACGCCGACCAGCACCAGCGGCAGCAGGGCGACCAGTGGGTGCGCCAGCTGCTCGTCGGCCATCGGCTCCGGTTCCTGGGTGTGGCCGGTGCCGTAGCCTTCGCCGGCGGCAGCGGCCGCGCGGCGGCGCCATTCGAGATAGGCCATGCCCAGCAGCAGAATGAACACCGAGCCGATCAGGCCCATCCAGGGCGCGGCCCAGGTCGTGGTCTTGAAGAAGGTCGTCGGGATGATGTTCTGGATCTGCGGTGTGCCGGGCAACGAGTCCATCGTGAACGTGAAGGCGCCCAGCGCGATCGTGCCCGGGATCAGGCGCTTGGGGATGTTGCCCTGGCGGAACATCTCCGCGGCGAAGGGGTAGACCGCGAACACGACGACGAACAGCGACACGCCGCCGTAGGTCAGCAGCGCGCAGACGAGCACGATGGACAGCATCGCGCGCTCGCGGCCGACGAAGCGGATCACCGCGGCCACGATGGACTTCGAGAAGCCCGACAGCTCGATCACCTTGCCGAACACCGCGCCGAGCAGGAAGACCGGGAAATACAGCTTCACGAAGCCGACCATCTTGTCCATGAAGAGGCCGGTGAACAGGGCCGGCACGGCGGCCGGGTCGGTGACGAGCACCGCCAGCAGCGCGCAGACCGGTGCGAACAGGATGACGCTGTAGCCGCGGTAGGCGACCAGCATCAGGAGGGCGAGCGCCGCGAGGGCGATGAGAAAGCTCATGGGCTTCTTGTCTCCGCAGGAGGGATGGTTGTTGGAGGAATGGGCCGCAGCGGTGCAGGGAACGTGCCAGCGGTGCGCGCGCCAGCGTGCGCCGGGGGGCGGGCCCGCCGATGAAACCGTGTGAGAGAGAAAAGTGTCTGGACAGGCAGTCAGCCTGTCTGGCCGCCCGGACTCCTCGCCAGCTTTTCGTACAGCGTGGCGCGCGAGATGCCGAGCAGCTGCGCGGCCTTCGAGCGATTGCCCCCGGCGGCGGCCAGCGCGGCCTGGATCGCGTCGCGCTCGGCCTCCACCACCGCATCGGCCAGCAGATGGCCGGCAGCGGGAGCGGCCGCCGCCCTGGGCAGCAGCGTGCGGAAAGCGGCGGCGTCGAGCCGGCGTTCCTCGCTGAGCATCACCGCCTTCTCCAGCACATTGCGCAGCTCGCGGATATTGCCGGGCCAGCCGTGGCTGGACAGCACCGCCAGGCCCTGCTCGGTGATCTCGCGCTGCGGCAGGCCGCTGCGCTCGCTGATCTGCGCGAGGAACAGTTCCACCAGCGCCCCCAGGTCCTGCAGCCGGTCGCGCAGCGGCGGCAGCGCGATCGACAGCACGTTGAGCCGGTAGTACAGGTCGGCGCGGAAGCGGCCCTGGCGCACCTGGGCCTCGAGATCCACGCTGGTGGCGGCGATCACGCGCACGTCCACCCGCAGCAGCCGGTTCGAGCCCAGCGGCTCGATCTCCTGCTCCTGCAGCACGCGCAGCAGCTTGGCCTGCACGTTCAGCGGCATGTCGCCGACCTCGTCGAGGAACAGCGTGCCGCCATCGGCCAGCTTGAACTTGCCGTCGCGCCCGCGCCGGTCGGCGCCGGTGTAGGCGCCCGGCGCGGCGCCGAAGAACTCCGCCTCCAGCAGCGCTTCGGGCACGGCGGCGATGTTCAGCGCGACAAAGGGCTTCAGGTTGCGCGGCGAGGCCGCGTGGATCGCATGGGCCAGCAGCTCCTTGCCGGTGCCGGTCTCGCCCAGCAGCAGGACCGTCGCGTCGAGCTGGGCCGCGCGCCGCGCCTGGCGCTTCAGCTCCACGCAGGCCGCGCTCGCGCCGACGA
>Ga0247779_1000106_pt1 | contig 67487 bp, 76 predicted proteins | sample UWRJL221509R5_FD_179925 | JGI IMG/M metagenome (GOLD analysis project Ga0247779, IMG submission 179925) | Plant litter microbial communities from Arlington Agricultural Research Station in Wisconsin, United States - UWRJ-L221-509R-5 | ecosystem: Environmental > Terrestrial > Plant litter >... | reverse complement strand
TTGCCACATATTATCACAAAAATGCTAGTATCATTCCCCTGGATCCTTTTATCCCTAGACATCCCACAACGAACGCCATGGGTGCAAACACCCCTGGTTTGACAATGAGAACGAAATTGGCACTCGTTCTCGTGTCAAAGGCTTGGAGATATATTGCAGTGCGAATGTTATACGAACATATCGTTATTCGAAGCCCCGCGCGTGCCCTCGCAATTCTCAAAACTTTGGAAAAGAGTCAATTATCAGACGGCACTTCATTACAGGCTATCCATTACGGCCAATGGACTCGACATGTCGAAGTTTATACCTTTACTCGTGGATCCAGAGACGTATCGTATCTTGAAGCGATTTTCAAGATTTTGAACTACTGTCCAAATCTTCAAATTTTGAGCGGCCACTGGACGCACAAGCTACCAAATGAGTTCTTTGACGCTATAGCTCGACGTCTAGGTCCTTCGCTATCAAGCTTATATTGGAATGAATTGGACACCAGTTTTTTGCACACAAATAAATCAGCAGCGAACCCCACATTTCTAGGCTCTTTCCGGTCTCTTCGTGTCCTAGATCTGCGTCATATTGTGGGGAGTGAGCCTTCGACTTGGGTGGAAGAATCTCGTCCAGCATTGCCGCAAGTAACACATCTTATCTTGTCGACCCGCGAAGAAAGCTTAGCATTTGCAACTTTTCTGCTATTACCCTCTTTGCGAAATTTGACAATGAAACCCGAGGTTTTGGGAGCCAGACCCGATGATTTCATAAAGTCGTTTCTCAAAGCACATGGAGCGTCCCTAACGTTCGTGGATCTGAGAAAGCCTTCAAAGGATGGTTTATCGGATTTCCAGATATCTCGTCTAGGTTTTAGTCTATCACGCCATGTGCCACCCGACCTGTTTCTGGACCCGCAAAACTGCCCAAATCTGGAGTCATTCGCTTTTCCAGCCCACTCACCTGAAGTCACAGTTTCGTCACCTTCTCTTCGGCGTATTGGTCTACGTGGTGCCCACATGGATACCTTATATCCGGACAAGCCGTCAAGCCTTCGAGAGCATTTATTGTCCATCGATGTTAAGAAATTCCCCAGACTTGAGTCAATCCTAACCATCAACTTCCTTGTCGAGTCACATACAGATTCTCTAATTAAAGACATCTTCATCTGGTGGGTGGAGCGATTTGCAGAAATGGGCGTTGATTTTCTAGATGGGGAAGGAGTGTTATGGGTATATACTGATCCATGAGAAGGAAAAATTGAAGGTCTTCATTTGCACATACTTCACTTCATGTACGGAAGTCAGGTTATTGGATCGTACTTGACGAGACTATCGCTGTGCAAGCTGTCATGTTTTTTTTTTTCAACCGTTGTAGGTGTGCGGAGGAACTTTTTGTACGCCTTCAATAGAAGTTCTAGCACTCAGATACCATACAATTAAATCCGAAGTATATTTTATAGCCCTAAATAAGAAGTGTCAAAATGTAACTATAAATTAAGCCTGTTGGAGATAGGTTAAGGCCCCGATATTGTTTCCTTAGAAAAAAAAAAGAAGGAAAGTCTACGTCGAGAAAACCGGTCTCAGGACACATCTATTATAGTTTATCTAAAGCCCGCATTGCCAGTTCGAATCCAACAAAGGTTGCACCATTGGCAAACGGCGAACTTACATAGTGGCCAGATTAGTTGGTCAGAATACTTCAATTGACGGTGTCCACATACCGAATTAGAGTTGGCACTATTCCACGAGTAAAGGCACCAGCACCCTCGGTTTTCCACACCGTACGAACGCAATCCAGAGTGGATTTGTACTTTTGACCGGTTGAAGGTGTGAATCCGTCTGTCTGCATCCTCGACTTTACCATGTCGATAGGGTATATGATTGCCCAGAGCTAGTAATATACTCAGTTTGTCATTCAAATAAAGATTGACCAATGAGATGCTTACGGCATAACCAGCTGCAGCACCATAGCCGACAGCGTTGATAATTGGTATCTGATCACGACGGATTCCCTTCTTCGCCATTTCCCATTGGACTAATTTCTCGTAGGTTAGGAAGTACACTCCGTAACCGGAGGCTTCACGCAGAAGGGTGACCGCTTGGCCTTTGTAGATTCCAGCAATTCCGCGTTGCGCATAAATCTTCTTGATAGCATCCCAAGGTCCTCGATACAGGGGGTTGGTGTTGGACTGTGTTTGTAAACCTGACATTGGGTTCGAGTCATTGAGGCGATCGCGTGTTATTCCGTAGTAAACTCACGAATACGGATGTGTTCCACTGGGCCAGAAACGACACCGTTTGCAAGGCCGGCGAAAACACCAGCAGCAAACAGCTGGTCTCCTGTCAATGTTTTGCCCTCCTCTCCTCCTCGACCAAGGGAAACATTTTGAGCAGCGAATAACCGCTTGGCATACTCTAACGCTCCGAATTGAATAGAAACACAAACACCAATTCCGAGCAATGGTGTCAAGGTGCCCTGTAGATAATTCTGAGCTACTATTTTCCAGCGATGAATATTTATGAACCTTGTAAAATGCCAGAGGTCCTTCGTTCTTTAAAATACCGCCTGCACAATGGATCATTCCATTGTATGTACCCTTGGGGGCGGTTTGCATGCGCTGGTTTTCAAAAATATATCATGAGGTGGCTAAGAAAGTGTAGTAAGAAATGTAAGACTAGAACGTACCACTTTGACAATGTCGAATGGCTGGCCCACGAGTACCTAAAACGCGACCATGTGGATTCCAGAGCGTTCTTCAGAAGGATGGTACAGTATTTTTTTACCTGGGCAATGCCACCAGCGGTACCAGCAGTCAAATCCTTGATGGTCTTCGACATTTGTCAGTTCAGAGTCTGGTTAAGAGTTGGGTGCTTAGAGCTCTGCCATCTCTGAAAAATATACAGGGCATACTTGTACAGGAACACGCAACAAATGTGTACAAATCAAGTTGATAAGATTACACAAATGGACGGATCTTTTTTTACACTTTACTTCCCAAACTGGGTTGCCAGGTAAGCCCAGGTTCAAATTTTGTTTGAGCTATCCTCATTCATGTCTACAGGCTCTACACATATACCGACCCGATAAGGTCTGAATACTAAAATAATTTAATACACAACTCATAACGGGCAAAGAATCTCTACTTCAGCATATGGACGATATGTCTAGCATCCTGCCTCCCGAACAAGAAGAATGGGATGAGGAAGAGGACTATGAGGAAGAGGACGACGACGCTGATATTGATGCTGAGGCATTGGAAATAGCTCGACGACTCGGAGAACAACTGTGGGCCGATATAAGCAAGGTCACTGCTGAGCAGAACTCTACTAGTACAAATGTTGAAGCATCCTCCAATGGCAACGGGTCAATACCCGCCCTCGGGAATGCTGGGATGACCAGCAATCCATTGCCTAACAATACGCCTCGCAAAGAAGAAGCAGCTATTGGTACTATGAAAGCCATTTTAGCTCTCGTGGAAAACGACCCGTTGGCCAAGTCTGCACTTCTTACAACTGCCATCCCCAACGGTCCAAATGTCTTCGAGATATTGTCGCAATGTGCCGCTACCGGAACATTATCTAAGGGAATAGCAGGTCCTCTTAGCCAGATCATTGTAGCACTTGCCCGGTCCAGCGAGTTGTTTGGGAACTTGAAACAATCCAATGCTTCAGCCATCCAACTGGACAAAGGCAAACGCAAACGAGAAGAGGAATACGACGAAGCACAGTATCATTATGCTCATCCATATAAGCGACCTTATGTTCCAGATTTCGACCTTCAAAACCAGGTTGTCGAAGCTGTTCGCATCATATCTCACACACTCGGAACATCCTCTCAAGGCTTAGATCCATCTCTCGTTTCTTCCATCCGATTGCAACTACATCAAGTCTTCCTTTTTGCTGTTACATCCGCTGCTGCCGCAGGTCCAAGTATGCATGCGTTACAGGAAATTGGAGGTTTGATTCAAGTCATCGGTGTTCTCAGCGGAATACAGATTGGGCATTCGCCAGAAGGTCATGGACAAACCTTTGGACAAAGCCCTGACATAGGAACAGCTGTATATCCATGTCTCGTCGTTGGTTGTCACAAAACGTTTTCTAGATTGTACAGCCTACGTGCTCACCAGCGAAGCCATTCGACCCATAGACCATATCGTTGCACCGTTTGCCCCGCCTCGTTTGCTCGAAATCACGACTTAAAACGTCACATCAAATTACACGACAAGAAAGCATGGAAATGTGAAGGTTGCCACAAAATATTTTCTAGGCGTGATGCGATAAAACGACATAAAACTGGTACTAAAACACGTGGTCCGAAGAGTGAAATATGTCTTGCTGCAGAAATCATAGAGGTGCAATTAGAAGGAGAAGAAGGAGAAGATGCGCTAAGAGAAGAGAGGAGAGCGAAATTGTGGAACGGAATTGTTGTTAGCGAATCTTCGGGCATTTCGTCTTCCGCTTCGCAAAACATCTATAGGGATATCCACACCGTAGACGAAGGAGAAATCAACCCAGCGGTCATCGCTGGAATTCAGGGATCTGTGTTGGGCCTTCATCCTCTTTTGCAAAGTCTAGTTGGCAATGCACTCGGTACCCCCATTAGCCACCCAACGTCGATGCCTCTGGATCCCGCAGCAGGCCAGGCTACCTTGGCAAGCGTTATTGCTCGTGCCCAATCGCAGGCCATTCCGCCCCCTACATACATGGCTTCTTCATCTTCTGCCCCACCTACAGCCACTCAAATACCGGAGGGTACAAACGAAGACTTTCCAATGGCCGACGAAACATCCCTTCCCCCACAAACAGCTGGCGAAGATATCCAAGCTCACCAACCTCTTCCTTCGTTATCGATGTATGGCCTATCAGATGAACAAGCGCAACTCCTTGAGATCGCAATAGCTACCGCTGCTTCCGCAGCCCAAGCCCAAGCTGAAGCTGAGGCGGCACTCGAAGAAGAAGAAGAGGAAGACTATGACCCGGACGACAATGAATATGATGACAGCGAAATAGAGCAAGATAAGGAACCAGTCCCTCAATAGATAAATACATATGACAGCCAGTTATTGTATATCGTGAAGGTTCGTTTCTCAACATTTAGCAAATATTGCGGCGGAATAAACAGTTTCAACGCCAGAGATCATCAATGCCTCATCCCTTCACCAAAAGCAGCCAGCATTCATCCAACAACAAGAAATCGAAAGTTGCGGATGTATGATAATGCTGAATCGTCCACGTCAATAGAGAGCACATATGGAATATATTTGCTCTTACCGGACACATACGGACCATGTAGATCCACTACATCTTTGGTTTTGCATTCGATTTTCTCGGTGAACTGTACCGCAGCTTCACCTCTGCGTCAATTTTCCTCCATCTTTCTTGGTTTTCCAACGTTTCTCGCTTCCACGCATCTGCAATTGCTTGCGCAGGCGATATCTGTGGGTTCGGCAGACAAATCTGCTTCCGCATACTTTGTGGTGAGGGTGAATCGGTCGTCATCTATGTGGGAATCGGGGCATATAACAATTTAGAATGCAATGTTATGGGTAGATCCCAGATGAAAGTGTGCGTACAACAAACACGAGCGCTCCGTCAAAGGTTGGGAACAATGTCTGTCCATTCTTATATCAGAATTTCGGACTTCGGCCAAGGGGCGAGGCAGAATGCAAGAACCTGTACTAAAGCTCGTTGAGCGGGCAGCAGGTATATCGTACTGTTCACACCCGCGAAACGTCGAACAAAGGGGATCCTAAATCAGGCAAGTTGAAAGGCCGTTACACAGACGGACGCGATTCAAACATGCCTTTCTGGGACGACGAAATACGCAAGCTGGAATAAAAGGGGAGGGATATGTAGGGTTGAAAATTAGCGGTAAATGAAGGATGTCGACGAAACCAAAGTGCTGCTTTATGAAATCAGACTGAGATATGCGAGCAATGCAGGGAGTGTATAGTACTGAGGGCCTGAGATAAATTTGATGGCTGTGGAATTTAGGCCTGACACAGAATTGATGATAAACTGTTGAAACATCCGATTACAGCCAACTTACCAGAGACTCATGTAAAAGGTGAGGCGCAGTGCATGCCCTATTCTTGAATCGTGCACGCACAAGCAGGCGTCGCAACCTCGGAAGAAATCATGACCAAGATGGCAAGGCACCCAGAAAAGTTGCGTTTTGGGGAGCTCTAGCCAGGCAGCGTCCTTGTTTCGCGATATCACGAAGGCAGCAATTTCTTACTGATTTGAAAAGCAGCTTCTACGTGGTGACCTCTGCACTGGGCCAAAAGACCATCTTCATCTTCTCCGCATCGAGGCCCTCGAAGTCCTTGACGCCATAAGGTCCGAAAATAAACGAGGATAAAAAACAAGGAGGCCCATATATATCAACACCTGAGCGGGATTAAAGGCCGAGCGCCTTCCGGTACATACTATGGGATCTATCACAAACACTGTCGCGCCTGAATAACGTTTGCCCCATCCTGCTCAGTGCCGTAAAGCATTGAATCTTGACGAAGAGGATGCGGAGCCACAAGAAAAGAGGGAAACTAAACCGACCAACGACCAAGAAGCGATACAGTTCTAGAGGGATGTTGCAGTCGAAAGTTATGCTAGCCACAAACTGCACGTGTGCTCACCCATCGAAACCTATTCCAGCCCAATGGTCAAGAGCAAGAGGCCGGTTGAGATACTCAAAAATTTAACTGAAATGTGGAAAATGATCAGGTGGATTGAGGATCTGACGGTGTGTCAAAAACGAGCGCACAGATCTTCCACCAGCCATTACAAAACCCTGGCGGGCGAATACAGGGAGAGGAAGCAACAGGAAAATGCGAGGCGCTTGGGAATGTCGCATAGATGGTGGATGTCTAATCGTCGCCAAAGAAAGGAAGTACTCGTAGCTTCAACTCCGAGTCTTTTAAATCAATACCCTAGTTATAAGATGACGCCGCCTGAAAACTTATTATTTAAAGAGGTACCGTGACAGTTATTCGACAGCGTATCAAAATTTACTTATCGGATAATATGTACATACATTGAAAACAATAGCCAGAAGGGCCATGTGTACATGATCCAATATATACAGAAATAAGTTTGTTGAGGTTGGGGTGTAAGTTAGCTAGGCAATGAATTGTTGAACGTGCGTGCGCTTGCCCTCGATGGATCTTGAATATAATGAGTTGCCAATAATAGAGAGACATTTCCATCGTGGTTTAATACAGTTATACTTGATAGTCGTTGGGACATGAGTAGCCATGGCTCAGCCCTAGTCTGAGCTTCATAAATGTCATAAAACACGTTTCTCTTTGCATCACGGTCGTTAGTCTCTGGGCGCAATTGTGACACACAGAGGTAGATTCTCGCCCTTTAACTGTTCGCCCTCTAGTGTAGGAAGCATCACAAGGCAGGCCTCCCTTCTGAGGCGGGCGATATCTGGGGTGAGCGCCAACTCAAAATTGTTTACTATCTCAACCGTCAGTGCCAGCACTTCATAGAGCGCAAATCTCCATCCAATACACGTCCTAACACCTCCGGCAAAAGTTAATCTAAGCATGGGATTGAGCACCAATCCCCAATATCTTAGAAGAAAACATACAGATTTCCGTATACACCGAGTGTGGGTCCTTTCTTGTCTCCTGTATCACGGAACCATCTGTCGGGATTGTATACATGCGCATCTTCACCAAAGATTTCCGTGTTTCTGAAAAGGGGATAGGGGTTAGAGGTTAATTGAACGGTAAAGACTGTGGCAGAAACCTGTTATAGGCCGCGATGGACAATATAATTTTCATTCCTTTTGGAATCGGGAGTTTAGTGATTTCTCTCCCATCACGGGTCTTGATAGGTTTAGAAAGGGGCAGGACGTCGTCATTGGCTGCCTGTCTATAGTTTTGATAGAGCGCAGGATGAAAACGCATGGATTCCTAAGAAGGACTGTCAGCTATCATGACAAGTAGCCGAACAAAATAAGCACTCACCTTAATTACAGCCGAGAGGTACGGCATGTTATCCAAGTCGGCCGCCGTGAAATCATCATCACCACGAGCGTGGATTGCTTGCTCTGTTGCTCTAATTTCGTCGCGGAGTTTCTTTTGGACATCGGGATTTTTAGCAATCTCCAGAAGTACCCAGCATAGAGTGGTGGCACTGGTTTCATGACCTGCTAAAAGTATGGTGCTGGATTAAGGTTAAATGCCAAAGTTTGTTTTCGCAAGTAAGAATAAACCGACCGCATTTGAGCGAGCATCTCTTCTTCAGTCAGGCGAGTACTTGATTTTTCAGATGCATTGGCTTTCACTGATACATATATTCAGTTTTGAAGTACATCATCCATAGTTGGCAGAGACTGACCTAGCAAAGTTAGGATGTCCTTATTGCCCTTTCCTTGAAGTAGAGCCTCAGCTTTAGATCGTACAAGCTCTCGCGTGACTGCGTTAGCTAATTTTGCTGTGTGTCGAGCATGGACAAGATTCCTCGCTTGAGAGAATTTCGACATAAGTTGAAGCACCCACACGGGAAAGATGGTCTGCATGAATATAGCAGATTTCGGTGGAGAGCCAAGAGTGTCGGACCTGGCGGGCAAATCTTGAGTATATGTCAACGGTTTGAAGGTAATCACTGTTACATCAAACCAAAGTATGCCTTCATGAATTCATTATCCCTATTTCTGAGCGCACCAAACTGGTAATCGAAAGCGGCTAAAGAGCATCTGGTAGGCGTCTCTTTTATCAGGAGACTTATGATTTTTAAATTTACCTTCTCCGATGGAATCCATCGTGGCGCGTGAAAGCCAGGACGCGACATTAAGCACAGAGGATTGGTCAGGGGAACTGGCAAGAATGTCCGTCCATTGGGCGGTTAACTGCTTGTAGCATTCGTTACTAGCAACGAGTTGAGGGTTATAACTGTTCTTACCTCAGATCCCACTCGTCGAAATATGGGCACAAATGATCTTGACTCCGGAGCTGTTGAATCAAACGTCAACTCTGGCTATTTAACACGTTTTTGACGTCATGACTAACCTCCAAACCCGGGTAGCATGACTTTCCGTTGGCGTTTATGGATATCGGCTAATATGAAAAGCCATCGTGAATCCTAAACGTATCGTGCTGTGTAGCAGGGACTGTACCGTCTGCCCATAGAAGTCCTCGACCCATCAAGATGCGAGAAATTTCGGTTCTCTCAGGCCACTTGAGAAATCCATAGCCTATCCACGAGGGTGAGCTAGAGTACGTGCACGCCCCCAACCGTCACGCTTACATACCAGATGTATGGAAAATGTATTGAAGCGCTTTAGGGTCAGAAATCAGCAGGCGGTCTTCCTGTTTACGTGGGGTACGCCAGCGTCTTTAGTTGAAGTAACCAAAAGAAAATAAGAGGCGTACGCCGAAGGGCCCTTTGACGCGAACCACATCACCATAGGCTTGCTGGTACTTGAAATCGGGTACACCAGCTTGGCTTTGAAATATTTCAGGGAGGTTTCCTACAGTCGAAGTCAGCTTTATATTGCAGGGATAAAATTCTTTTGCAATTTACCAAGGATGAAGGACTCCGGCTTAGGACCTGGAACATAGGAGACACTAATGCGAGTTGCTCTTCTGAAAATCACGTAGACAACAGCAGCGAGCGCGACAGGTAGTATTATAGATGGGATGGACTACGAGCAAAGATTGTGAGAACAGGCAATAGGTATCATTGAGATGTAGAATATCTTACCGTGAACTTGATGTACAAACTTTCGACGAGGCTTTGCATAGTGGAGATGCTAACCTCCTGGGGTTTCGAGACGTGCGAAGACGGGGCTGGGGCCTTATATACCTAAATAATTTGTCGAGGAGAGTAACGGATCAGGCGTTAACTGAAGTTGCTGGTGAAAAGGAAGGAGCTATGGGTGGCGAATGGCCATTCTGAAGTCCACGCTGCGAACGCATATGATGAGAAAAGGGACAACTGCGTAAATGATGAACCAATTCATGTGACTCGTGCATGTAGGGACACAGTGCAAGTAGGAAGGGTATATTTCGATGTTAGCTGGGAACAAGCTCTGAACACGACGGCTGCCGGAAATCGCACTGGCCCGATTAGAGCTGCTACCAGCGCAGGCGCCAAATCCATTTATCCAAATCCTTTCTTCCCAGGATCCCGCCCCGTGACTGTTAAATAGTTTATCAGAATTAAGGAGACAGGATTACTTTACACAGTAACAAAAACGTAAGAAGCAAAACATATAAGCAATTTTACAGATAACGTTCCTACACGATGGTTTAAGCTCTTTCCCAATTCACTGATGCCTTAATACTGCTTCCCATGATTCAAGTCCAAAATAGCCTGGCAGTCGCCTCCAATTTATGCGCAAAGACTCCTCAGCTTCTGACAGAACACCCTCGTAGCAAGATGAGCACATGTAGTATTTGAACAACCCCTTCGCATTCTCGTTGAGACCTTCCAGAGCATTAGCATGTCCGTCCAGGAAACCTGTTTTGCGGAAATGACCATAGAGTCTCTGTAGAAATCTGTAGCAGTGCTCCCTTCCTTTCTGGCTCTGAGCATTCGAGCACCCTGGTGAACCATTCGTGGGTCCGTAGTCACCAAGTCTTCGGTCAAGCCAAGAAAAGGTGAGTCCCCGCCTAGATTTGAATACGGCCTCTCTCCCTTTCAAGAGAACTGGGATATGTTGAGGATCTAGCTTGACCAATTTATGTCCGTCTTGTACACCGTCCATGATATCCTCGATGGAGAGTTGAGAAGCATGATAATATGCCATAGGGAGGAAAGCTGTGTAATCATAGCTCCAGCTATAATTTGAAAAAATATTTACCGCTTCAATGGGAAATATTCGATAAAAACGCTTCTGCCTTTCTTCTGTGTCGATTCCGCCAATTATGGGTTTGAACGATGTAGGGACTTTCTTTGAAGGAAAGAGCATCTCCAGGCCCGTTGCAATTTTCTTGTAGACGTTGTCAAGATTCAGTCGGTCAACGATGGGGATTATATTCTTGACAAGGTCCCAATAGAACCAGGGCTTTCCGTTGGGAAGGACAGCAGATATAACGCTAAGATTATGAATTAGTACTTTTCACGTTGAAGAGTATATAATAGAACATACGACTCTCCGTACATGACAGCCAGGAGGTATCGAATTTCAGTCAAAGGTGTTTGTGGGATTTCCACAGCCGGTATGCCACCAATACATTCGTCATCTCGTGCTCGCAACAATCGAAGGTCATGAAAATCTGTAAACATCCCCCCTGCAGTGGAAAGAATTTCAAGGTGAATGAGGAATTTAACGTCCTCGACAACAAGATAAAAGTCTCCATCCGGATAATAGAACTTCAGGTCCGGGCAAAGCAATCCCTGTTCGTCTCTTTCTTGTGGGGACATCTTGCCTGTAGTGGCATCGGTACTGAAGTAACCATGCTTCCATCGGTACTTCAACCGACGACTGTGCTGCACGGAGCGGGTTTTGTATTTCTTCTTAGGCCTGTCGTCCATATTCTCTGAGGAACTAGCGTGGTCGACGTTGACCGCTTTTCGTTTGAGTTTAGATGAAGATGCTTGAGGAAGCTCATTGGCAGAGCCAGAATTATAGCGAGTAGCGGGCGTCATGTTAGTGTATGTGATGGTATGTGTAGAGGTTTGGTGGGGGTTTTATGTGATGGATTGCTGAATTTATGGTCCTGTGCATTTTGGGGGACATGAATTCTTTTGTTATAAGGCTTCATTGTTGTTCGCGAAAAGGCGAAAAAGGCTCGTGCTGCCCAATACGGATACAACATGTGTCGGCACGCGATCGATCAGTTCGGCATTTCCGACAAAATGTTGGCCGAGTGACGCACTTAAACACTTGTCTTTCTGAATACAACACTTGCGTTGCTTGTCGAATCTTTCCCTTGAAATGGCAGAAGCCACTCAACAAGAAACTTTTGGAGAAGCCTCAAATGTGGATAATGGTCGTCAGGTCAATAATCCCAAGGAATGCCTGTCTTGTCGAGTGATGGGGACTGGCGTGCTGGCTGGAACTGGGGCGTATGCAATTTGGCAATCTCGTGCAACAGCTCCTGGCTCACCGGGACAGAAGAGAATTGTCGCTGGTCTAGGACTTGGTTAGTAGAATATTTGGCAGATGTTCGCAATTTGTTTGACGATTACTGTGCTTCAGCACTTCTTGTCGGCAGCGTTTTCAGGTGGAGATCTTGGCGTTGTAAGCACTTCTTCCTCTTTCTCCAAAACCTTTGGCCAACTAACGAGAGCAGAGATTGTCTGGTTTATTTGAAACTTTCTTTTATTTATGACATTTCTTATCATGGATGAATTTATGAATGAGTAAAGTTTGCCTTCCTCTTCTCGGCAAATGCTGCCATGCCTTCGCGAGATTTGAGAATCTAATAGATTTCACAACAAAAAGTGGACTTACCCTCTTTTTGATCATTGGTAGCAAAAAGACCATGGAATATCCTCCTTTCGAACCGAAGGCCTTCTGCTAGGGTCATTTCATATGCTATTCATGATTGAAAGTTAGGGTTAAATGTACTATCATCCCTGGTTTTTATGACTTACCCGCGTTGACGACCTCTTTCCCAGCCTGAACGGCAAGCTGGCTCTTACTGGAAATTTCCTTCGCCATGTTGATAGCCTCCTTTACGACTTCGCCTTCGCCTTCACCAACAACTCTGCTGACCATACCCCAATCCGAGGCCTCTTTCGCGCTAAACATGCGACCGGTCAACACCAACTCCATTGTACGTGACTTCCCGATAGCATGAATGAGGCGCTGGGATCCACCTCCTCCTGGAATGACGCCGAGGTTGATTTCTGGCTGACCGAATTTGGCAGTGGGAGAGGCAAGAATGATATCACACATCAAAGCAAGTTCACATCCTCCTCCAAGCTAATTAAAGTATGAGAACGATAACTGCGAGCCTGCCCCTAGAACACTCTTACCGCATATCCACTGACAGCTGCAATAAGGGGCTTTCGGAGCTGAGTGATATGAGTCCAGTCTTCCAAGAATTTGTTTTTGTATACGTCGGCATCTAAAGACGATGTGAGCTCATGAGCAGGACTTATGTATGAAAACCTTGCGCATACATTGTTTGTCTTTCATCTCCTTGATGTCAGCACCAGCTGTTGCGTAGCGTCAGTCATTGAGTACATTATGGAAGTTCTGGATCGACACGAAAGTCTCACCAGCGAATGCCTTTTCTGAGCCGGTCAGCACCATGGCACCAACGCTGTCGTCTTTATCTGCCTCCTCCAACGCCTGGTTGAGTTCCTTGAACAATGGGCTGCACAAGGCATTTAATGATTTTGGCCTGTTAAGAGTCACTAACACCACCGAAGGTACAGGCCGAGAGACCAAGATATATTCATATGATTTCTGGGATTCTGAGGACGACATGAGTCGAATGGAATGGAGTCGTAGTTGTGAATACGATGGGGCGCCGCGAGGGTAGATGGAAGCAGAGAAGCGCAGGGAATTCTGGATTAAAGACGAGCGAGGCAGTAATTGTGCCATTGTGTTTTGGCTTGTCGTCACCCACGTAGAAGGTAAGTTCAGTGTGTTTCCGAGCAAGTGACCTTGGGAGGTTGGTCATAATCAGTATGGGGTAGCGGCCCGGGTACTCGGCTAAGTGCCAAACCGTGAGGTCGACGCTATCTTGGCTCTATCCAAGCACATCGATGCTCAAAGATGCTCTCTCAGGAATACTTTTCTCAGTGTAAATCAACCGAACAACGGGGGTACTAAAAGCATGGAAACATTCAATGGAAATACGTGGCCAAAAGATATGTAATTGTGTGATGTATCGTCTTATGGTAGGGGGACGGCAGGCGTGTATGCTCGAATGACAAGGTTGTCTTTGTCCCACTTCAAGAACAAATAAGAGTGATATCGCAGATAGTTCGTATAGGTTGATACACACCACATTGCCCGCATAATAAGCATCAGATTCGAGCATGCTCTTGACTTCTTCGACTGATTTGTATTTGACCACCATCGTGGATCCCATAGCATCTCCTGGTTTGCCGCCGACTTCTTTCGGATCGGACAACACCCCACCAACGCCTGAATGTTTTAAAGAATTAATCAATACTTTCAACAATGAGGAACGGGCTGATGTACGGAGGATTCCTGCATCGATTAGCTTCGACATATGCTCTAGATGACGAGGTCGAACTTCCATGCGTCTGGTTTGAATCTCTGCATCTGTCTGGTACGGGGCATAAACAAAGAATATCTTCAAGGTAGCGTCATCGGGCATGATGAATGAGGCAGCAGTCGAATTTATGGACGATCGGGTTAATTCAGAACTTATGGGTGTTCTGGGGAAGATGTAATAGCTAGATAGAAATTCTCTTCGCAGTATTTATATTCTTTCCTGTTCGGTTCCCTTGACAGATGATTCATATAGTTGGGTTGCATGTATTTTGGTCACAATGAATACGCAGTGCTCATTGGAATGGAAGAGGGAATGCACTGAAAAATGGTGCTATTACAATTTTCTCTGCATCCCACTGATGGAGTAAACAGGGCGGATAGTAAGCAATGCGCTTCTAATGTTGCGACTTGCGCTGTTCCGACACTCACCACTCCCGATGTATAGTAAATATCGTTCTCTATCATCTTCTTCACCCTTCAGAAGAAATATGTCAATATTCCGGTGACAAGTAGGAAGAATGTCGGAAGACTGACTCCTCTAAAGACTCTGCTTGAATGAGAAATGTGGATCCGACCATGTTTTTAGGCGCGTCCGGATTAGTTATAGAGTCTGGGGTTGTAATGGCACCTCCAATAACTGCAAGGAGATAGGAACATGAGTGTTTTCGTACGTAACCCCGAACGTATGCGTGCGACACTGACGAATAAACCCAGTTTCATGCCTTTCCTTTGCACCGACGAGGTGCTTTTCTCGAACTGAGAGCCTGCGTTGAAGAGTCCCTGGTTCTGTCTTGTCGGGTGCATAGACAAAGAAGTTATGTCTAACGGGGACAGATGCAGAAGCACTAGATGACATGGCTCTAGTTAGCAAAGATAGTGGACGCTGTAGTCTAAGAAGCATATTCAACCGGAAGGAATTTCGGGGATTCAACGGGCTGCCATTGTCCCGGGCCGGGTGTAATTGACTATATCTACAGCAACCAGCGCTTTCGGATCGCCTGTGGCTCAGCTTACCTTCCTTTTCATAATGCAACTCGAGGCCGACGAGCGCTTTGCGCCTCAAAGTTCATTATCTTCTCTCAAATTTCATCCCGATTTTAGGTCTTTTGACGGAAATGTGGTGCTAGCGGCGAAAGACGCAACAATGTATTTCCGCATCCACAGTCATACACTTAGGACCACTTCGGGATTCTTCCGAACGATGTACAGTCTCCCCCAGTACGTCGAGACGCCAAAAATTGAATTTCCTTGCTTGATTATTACCCATACAGGTCAACTAGTTCTCTATCAGACATAATATATCTAGACGAGGATGCAGAAATCCTCGAGCATCTTCTGTTTATGATATGTGGTCTTCCGTTCCCTGAAATAACATCGCTCGACCTTTTAGATTCTCTTTTGTTTGCTGCAGAGAAATATGACATGCCTGGACCCATGACGATTATGAGGATTTATCTTACTGTGACTTCGCTCGCCACTTCCGATCCTATACGTCTTTACGGCATAGCATGTCGATACGGATGGGAGAAGGAGGCAAAGGCAATGTCCACACTGACGCTCCCACTGAATATCTACGAAGAGAGACATCGCACCTCTCTCAGAACTCTGTCTACAGATTCTGCCCTGGATCTTTTCATGCTCCACCGTGCGCGGCGGGAAGGGTAAGATCGCATATATACATGGATGGTTTGTTGTTGATACCACATAAACACAGGCTACGGACATGTCTAGACGGACCACCGTTTGTATCTGGAGAACCATCGAGATGTATACAATGCGAGACGCCCATCACGTATGCGCATGCGACATGGAGAGAATTGAAGCACAGAATGGTGCTGGAGATTGATGTGCGGCCACTTGGCGATGTAATTCTGGATGTTGGGCTGAGTGAATGGCCCGAGGCAACAGCTTGTTGGAGGGCGGCGTGTGTGAATGAAGGATGCAAGAGGCTGTTGTATGATAGGTCAGAAACGATACGAGTAATCAGAGACTGTATTGCACAGTTACCAAAGACCACATAGATATAAATAGAAGTCAACCGAGGTTCAAGATTGTTGTCCAAATAAGGCAAATTACTTTTGCCCGATTTCGATTTCCGTCGTTCGTATTATTTCTTTTCCGGCATAAGACTATATTCTGCCTGCTCTTAACCTCCACCATGCCAGCCACCAGGTCCTCCAGTTCACAGCCTCGCCCACATTCCTTTCCTTCTCCCAGTCCTCCGCGAAAGCACCAGGCTACCGAGGTCATTGACCTCTCTCCTGGTCCTGAGCCATGCGCGAAGAATTCGAGGGTGCCACTGAACCTCAAACGGCAGAACAAGCCCCAGTCCCACAAGAAGGCACCTCTTGTTGTAACAACCTCTACCGAAGTAATTGAGATATCATCGGATGATGAAGATGAAGCTCCGTCAGAGGCTTCACGGATTGCTGATTTACGGAGACAGATGAATAAAAACAGAGAGGTGCGCCGCCACAAAAACTGTGGCCATCGCATTCCATTGATTTATGCCATATCGATGCAGGAAATTGTAAAGTACAGGAAAGAGTACGAAAGGGCTTCAAAGGCTTTCAAAGAAGTTCAGGAAGAGAATAAACGATTACAGGCTCTCCTGAAACCAGATTCAGGGAAGATATCTCTGGTGTGTAATGTCCTAATCACAACCTGCCAATTCCCTCATGCAGATAAAATTGGAAAAGGATGTCAATAAACTTGCAGAAAATTTGGATTGTGAGATATGCACATCCCGTATGTGGACACCTTACATGTACGTCTCACATTTCCCACAGAAATCGGGACTATCTATAAATTCTTCCTCTTAGCCTCCCTGACTGTGGGCACTCGTTTTGCGAGTCATGTCTGGTAGACTGGTTTGGAACCATCCAGGCTCAATTCCTACAAGCACATCCAGAACAAGATGGCGATCGTCAACATCGCATCATGCAATTGACTAGCCTCGTACAAAATATGGCTGCGAATCCGGCTTTAGCACAACATCCTCATGTTACTCACTTGCTGGCTCACTTGGTGCCTCCGGCACCGCAGTATACGTGCCCGTCTTGCCGTGTGCCCGTTAGATCGCGTCCCACAGAGGTCTTTGCCTTCAAGGCGCTTGCCAGGACGATATCTACCGCAGCAGGTGATGAATGTCCAAAGAAACCTGTTCCAAGCCGGAAAGGCAAGGCGCCCGCACCTGATTCAGGCCCTTGGGATGGTTTCTTCCCACCGCGCAAGCCATAGTATTGGGCCCCTTAGGAGTATTGCGTGAGAGACCAATTTTTTTCCTATTCACATTCTATTTTGCATACTCTCGCATATGGTTCTCAAATTTCAATTGTATTATACACAATTCACATAGACAGTCCTCTCAGTCTACCTTGATCATACACTCAACCCACACATTATATTTATTGTTTCCGGGTGATGTTCCATGGTACATACAACAGTGTTATCATTAATCGTAAATTGAATTTAGATAGGGTTGCAGAATATTACAGATACAATGGGTCGCGAAATCAATCTTTCATCATCTCTTTCTCGCTCTGTTGGTAGGTGGTGGTGGTGCTTTAGTTGCCTTGTGTTTCTTCGCACTTCCTGACTGTGACCGCAGGGTAAAAGGTCCTTCAATTATCTCTATCTCGTCATCACTGACAGTCGAGGATGCCTTGCGTTTCGTTGTTTCCTTTTCTGCGATAGATGATGCCGGAAGGCTATCCACGTCAATCACTTCATGCATGCCCGAGTTCGAAGTCCGTCCAAGTGATGATTGACTCGGGCTTTGCTGCTGTCGTAACGACGACATTGTCGCTTGAGTAGAAGACCGAGAAATTACAGATGATGTCGGAGATGCTCGATTCAGGCCTTGGATAGTGTTAGAGTCAATTCCTGCCAGATGTTCCGGATCCAGTTCAGCCTTGAGATTTCCAATGACCTCCAGAGAAGGTTCTGATTCCATCCGAGACTCGCGCCAATCCCTTATGAATAAGTTTTCCGATAAACCATCATCAAAAGTCCGAACACATCCTTCAACCACTCCCTCCGGGTATTCTGGATAGGAATCGTCGGTCGATTCGTTAAGCATACTTTGCTTGATACCATCTCCAGAAAGTCTCGCGTTGAAGTGTTCCAGAGAAATGGAGCCAGAATTTTTGAGGAGATAATGACACTTCAGACGCTCTCTCTCTTCTCTCTCTCTCTTCTCTTCTTTTGGGTCAAGATTAGCTGCTTCTCCTAGATTTTCGATCCACTCCCAAGGTTTGTTGACAACTGGAGACCCAATCACCACATTGCCCTGCGAGTCTCGATGAGTGTACACAAGATTCGTGACAACTGAGTTTGCGGGCGTGTTGGCGAGTAGAGTGATTAGTTGTCTCTGATATTCGGGAGGAATATCGTATGGTAAATCGTTGATGGATATTTTGGCATAGTGCCTGAATGGGTCAAAGGTAACAGACTTTGAATCTGCCTGGATTTCTATACATTGCCCCTCTTTGTCAGTCAGGAGAAAATAAAAATGGTATAACTAAGCCTGCACCCACCATCATATAGAACTAGTAGGGTATCAATAATTGTGGGGTATATGTTTACATCGAGGTTTTCTCCACTTCCAAAATGCTGGTATTATCAACGACTATTAGTGAGGGCCCGCGAGTCAGGGATTTATGTCAGACCTACCAATGCAAAACGAAAAAATAGTCGGGAAAAGCTAGAATAGATTTCTTTCAGTTTAGGGGTCAATATACTCTTGAAACTCAGGATAAACTGTAGCAAACGCGAGAAAATTGCCAGGTTCTCTTTTGAACGGGGTTGAATTTTATGGCACAAAATTTCTGCTTCTAATATCTTGAACCTCTTGTCGAGAGCGATCGTAAAGGCTTCGTGGATAGATGGATCCACAACTAGTGGAGAGGGTGAGTCTCGTAATGGTTGAGATACATGGATGAGCACGTTCTGTAATTCACCAACGCGACGGACACATTCATCATCGCTGGTGTTTATCCGGGTTGGCTGCTCATCGGAGAGGAATTCAGTCATGCATTGGAAGCCGGTGTTGATGAACTGAGAAGGTTACATTATTGTTTGGCTCCAATGACGGGAACTAAATCTTGGGTCAGGCTTACCTTGGCTGCAACTGTACTATCGACTCCACGAGCCATTTCTCCGACATAATAAGCTTCTTCAGCAGTTTTGATGTGGTGGAATAGCATAGAAACCAACCGGTCCATATTGGTAGCTGCAAGCTCTGAAGTGGACTCATGACTCAGTGCGCGCCCCAATTGCTTCACTTGTAACTGCATTTGGATGGTAGTGGCTGCTATTTTCCACGGCGTCAGCAGGCAGGTTACTTCCGGCCAGTCATAGATGTTTGCGTCTGATTATATGTTAGTGTATCGACTAATGCCATACTATTGGAAGGACATACCATCCGTCGAATCACATAAAATTATTTTCAAACCGGCAATGGCTCCTTTGCTCAGATTTTCGGTACTCGGATCCTGATCCATCAAGTATGCAGAGTTCTCGAATGTCCGACGAATGAGTTCGAGGTCACGATATGCACCTCTTCTGAACCCAGATTCCTGACATAGACGACAGCGAAGAGAAGTGGAGTCGAGTCTAAGAGCGCTGGATATTTCTTCATTATTCTCCAAGGCTATCAAAGTTGGGATGCTGGCAACGAGCAACGGAAAATGGGGTTCATTGTAGACAGATTGTCGTCTCGTTTGAATACATTGGACCTCGAACAATTCTGTAGGTGGAATTGCGTTGTCGTTGGCATCATCCTGTAAGAGAAGTTTGAAGCATAGGCTATTGGCGGCAGACAAGTAAGTTTCCGAAATTGAGCCACTAGCACACAGTTGCCAAGCCGGGTAAACTATTCCTTGAAGTATAGTGGTTGTTTTTAATGCATCGTGGACCACCAGAAACAGAAGGACCGTCTTAAGTATGTCCCAGGTTTCAGCATCAAGGGCCAAGATTTCAGCTTTCATTGGTCCTAAGAGCCATTCCAAAACAGATTGATCCAGGCCATTTGGTAAATGCTCATCCACCCTCCATAAAAATACGCCATACTTAATTGCACAGATATGCCGAGCTTCAAGATCAGACGTCATGGTTGGTATTTGCCGAAGACTGGCAACAGTATTATCCCAGACCTTCCAAGCCCAATCCATCGAGGTGCGATACTTAATCCACAACCCATTGGCAAGGGCCGAAGGAGCATTTGGGTTTATATCACCAGCTAGGAGAAGAATTTCAGCAAGAACGTCCGGTACGACATCAGGTTGTTCCACAATTGGCTGTAGCGCCTGCAAAAACATCCAATTATTTGGATTATTTTGGTATAAAGGGTTAGAGCGACTTGCCAGGGTGAAAGATGCAATACTAGATGTAATTTGTTCGCGAGAGGAATCATTCAGATGTTTCCCGTTGTCAAACTGCATTAGCACGCCGAGTAGATGCCGAGACGGAACATGTCCCTGTGACTTCCAAGCTTGCTGTGCCATGTCAAGAGCATTGACTATTAGCGGTACTGTGTCCATACAAGTCCATATTGTTGAAAATCGACAGAGTGTGTTGATAAGACTGTTCATGGAATAGGCATCGTTGGTATAGTTAAGTAAACATAATGTCAGCTATAAAAAAGCGCTCAACTCTAGTAAATATTTTGATTAAAATAAACAAACTCACGTCAAGGGCGGAATGAAAACATTTAGTAGATGACATCAGTTCGATAGCTATAAGGTAGGATTTGAATAGCATTTCATGACTTGTTATAGTCCTTAATATATGACCAGATGTCAGCAGGAAAAAACAAGAATTTGTCGAGGAATACGTACCCTGCAACAGCAGTCTTGAAGACAGGAAGTAACCATTGCCTAAAAGTTCTAACTTGTTCATAACGGGTAGCTGTCATCAAAGTTGTACATTTCTCCAGAAGTGCCGTCCTGGATGTCCACACAGATTGTGGATAACCTTCAAAAAGGTCGGGCATGACTGAACGTATTTCTCTTCGGATCTCCCGTTCCGTAGCATCTTCGGGCGCATCGCGCACTCTTGCGCCGTGCAATATAACTTTGCGTTGATGAATTAGGGATGGGGTAGAGTTGAAAAGAGGTATCCAACTTAGAAATAGGCGGTGGCGCGAACCTGGATTCTGTTTGGTGTTATATGAAGAAGTTTTGGTATAGAGCAAAATTTTATTTACACACCTGACCATTCGACAATCCGGCTTCACCGCGAGCAATTAACCTTTGTAAGTAACTGGCATAGGAAAAAATTTCGTGCTTGACCAGCTTTCCGTACAAAAGAGCAACATATCTGATGTTAGTACTATCACCAGCAACTTCGGAGGTGTCCAGCCAATCGAACAGCTGGTCCTGCAAAAATTCGCTAGGGGTTGCGATGTCTCTTCGACTGGCCCGATCGCGGGCTTTATCCCGCCATATACGAATGAGGGTTACTGCAGCAAATGGGCGGTGGTCACCGTATTGCAAAGGCGTAACACTCCAGGTCAAAAGCATATCTAATTTTTCCTTGAAACCAGGGTCATTGATATCCTGCCCGAAGTATGATATAGAGCTGATATCTGTATCGCCGGATATGGCATTCAACAGCTTTATGTCAGAAACAGCGGTCCCTAAACGAGGAGATACTTGGGTGATGGGACAACGAAATAACAAACTTTCGTTCCTTTTCTTGATGCTAGCTATATTTTCAATGACAAATGATTCCATATCCCGCACGTTTTGTTCAATTGAACGGGATCCGGGGAGGACAACAATGCCTTCCGATGCAATTTCATCCAGAAGTGAGGCGTATTGACTCCAGGTTTTGGGACTGACAAAAGCATCGGGAATGGCTAAACAGATGCGCTATCAAAAACTGATGTCAGGACAAGAGATTGTGTCGCTTGAGCAGATTAACGTGCCTGTAGAAGTGACCTTAATATGTCTTCAGTGTCTGTCAAGAAGTCCTTTGCAGAAGTCGTTCGTATCTAAATATCAATCAGTCTCAAGAATCAAACAGCTCTTGAACCTTCATCACCTCTAACAGTTTAGAAAGACATGAATCAACAAGGGGCTTTGAAAGAGCACGACTAGCCAGGATGTCATTGAGATATTCATCGGCAAGGCGTGCTAAGAAACCAGCCTGGGCCAAATTACAGGTTGACATTTGCTGTGCGAGCCATACCAGAAATGTCCGGTGATCCACAAGATCCTCGGCGTAAAAAGCACGTAAAAGCTTAAGGCTGTGTAACGATTAGCTAGGGAGTTAAGGAAATGGTAAATATCCGCCAGCTAACCAGTAGGTGAAGCGCGATATCCAACGTTCCCGGTTATCAGCGTCTGCCAGGACACCTTTAAAAGTTTGTTTGATGTGCAAACCCAGTCGAGGAGCACTTGGTAGGGCAATTTCCGATAATCGTTTTTTCATATACCCTGTTACCATGTTCGCCCAATCGATGCTATACTGCGTCGGGACATAAGACGCTTTATTCCTCAAGCCAGCCTATACAATGCAGTAAGGTCACTTCTTTCAATAAAGCAAGGATTATGAAATCCTACAGTTTCGTTGGCGCCGAAGACACGCAAAAACCAAACCGCTCTAGAGATTTCAACGTTCTTCGTTTGCAACAAGTCCAGCAAATCGTGGCCCTTCGCGCCATGAGGAACACTCTTCCCTAGTTTATAAAGAGGTACGTCGGGATTAGCCAAGTCGTCAAACCAGGCCTGGCGCTTTGCGTCGTTAAGGGTTACCCTTGTAGGAATACGAAAGGTTGACGATCTACACAAACTAGTTTATATAATCACCAATGGTCAGATAAGCTACTACTCACGGTACATTGGGTACACGCTCAGCTCGCCGGATAAAAACTTCGTTCATAAGTCCCTCTAATTTAGAAATTATTTCAGGATTGTGTAGACTTTCATTTATCATGGACTGAGCACTGAAGGACTCAACCTATAAGAAATTTCAATTAGGCGGTCAATTGTGAAAGAAATGATGCACTGACAGCAACAGGTTGAGCAAGAATAAACCCATTCTTGATGTTAGTTTCCGATAGATTATCTTCATCTTGGCCTGGTCGAGGAGGATGGAACCCAATATAACCTAGCCAGTATAAGGTCATCTTGGGGAAGAAAAGGTATGCCTTTCAAGTTTCTCACCCAGGTTCGCTGTATTGTGGATCTTAGAAAGCCATCCTGGAGGATGAGATTCGTAGACCGCTAAAGACTCTGGCTTTGAATCTTCGTTCTTCTCGCGCATTTCTTCCTCGAGGTCTTACCACCATTAGCTGAGGTCAAGAATCAGGGATGGAATTGAAGCCCAGAGCAAAATGACGACGGTGTTTGCCAAGTGTACAAGCCGAGTCCGGTGCCGGCTACTAACTAGTGATTGATGGCTGTAACGGAATCTCACTGTAACTTTGGACTTGACTCGGAGCTTGATCATCTATACTCATGTCAGAGATGTCGACTCCGAAACCAAAAGCCGAGTATGTTTTATTTGATATGGATGGTATGGTTCTTTGCCGCATTCTCAGAATGTCTTTTTTCAAGGATTCAAGAAGCTGTCTCCCAGGTTTAATGATCGATTCGGAGAAAATCTACACGATCGCGACCAGTTAGTGTATTTTTGAGTAGATTCAACAAATACGTAAATATCGCGATAGATGAGGCACTCAAGGACTATGGCAAAGAAATGACATGGGATATGAAGGCAGGTTGCATGGGTAAACGTGAGTACTCCCAGTTTTATCTCGGAATAAATCATTGAATGATTTACGCTACTCAGCCGAAAGGGAAGCTGCAGTCCATACCCTATCATTTTTCCCCGACATTGATCTCAGTGTCGATGACTTCTTAGTCGAAAGAAATCGGGTCCAGGATGCCCTCTGGCCGACCGTGCCATTATTGCCTGGAATCCGTAAACTTGTGCATCACCTCAAGAAGTACAATATCCCTATGGCTGTAGCGACGAGCTCTCGGCGACGGAATTTTGAATTGAAGACAGGTCATCTACAAGACGTGTTTGGATGTTTTGAGGGGAAAACCGTGTGCGGGGATGATGCGCGGCATAACATGCAGGGAAAACCTGCCCCCGACATTTTTCTTGTCACCGCTGGTGCGTTCTTGGGACGCGATGTTGGCAATCCTCGGGAAACCGCAACAGAATCTCAAATCCAAGATCGTCGAAGAGGATTAGTGTTTGAAGATGCCATCCCAGGTGTGATTGCCGGGAAGCGGGCTGGGATGTCAGGTATGAGGTTTTCCGTCGACTTCATGTTACTTATTAATCTGACGGCCCTTGTTATAGTGGTTTGGGTTCCAGATCCAAATTTGCTCAAATTAGACCTTAGCAATATGGAAGAAAAGCCTGACCAGATCCTCGGATCTCTGGAAAACTTTGTGCCTGAAGAATGGGGTTTACCACCTTATGATGCATAACACCGTAGGTAACCCCAGTCATCCCTTGTCCTGAATCGGAAAATATCTTGTTTACAAGTCACTCAAAGGAAAAGTTTTTTTGCAATTATATTGGTGACATTGAATTGGATAAGGGGACAAAAAGATGAAGTTGAAAAGAGTAGTGCATTATGTTCAAAAATAAGTATAAGTTAGTTTGTAATAGATAGCTATAATGTTCTCTCCCCAAGACCTGTGTCTTCTGCATGCCCCATTCCTATAATCAACCCAAAAATAAGAAATAAAAATAAAAGTTCGTACGTAAAGAAGATTTTTTTTCATCGAACTGACAACTACTGGCGGCGGTTCGGGTTAAGCTCGAAGTCGAATATAGACTTGACTGAGGTGGATTATTTTCTGAATAAGGCGAGGTTAGTAAGAGGGGTGGGTTCAATTCTCGCTTGAGACGACGGGCGTTGAAGCAAAAGACCTATACGCGGGAAGGCGCAGCGCAACGGAGGAAGGTCCTACTAGGCAGTAACAGTCTGGAAGGCTCAGGCGTGGACTTGCACTGCCCTGTTGCGAGATCCCTGAAAAAAGGCGTTGCCGGCATATGGCCTAACTTGCAGGGACAGAGATGATGGGGGTAGTGGGACATGGTTAGTTTGTGACCGAAGTTTGGTGCTGGGAGGGATAGAAATAGGCGGGGTAACAGTGGCAGTACTAGGGCCAGCCTTAACTGACTGGCTCGAAGTAGAGCGGTATGCACTCTTTGAGTTGGCAGGTGCAGGCACGTTAAACTTGGGTCCAGGTCCGCCAGTGAAGCTCTTGCCAGTAACAGACCCGTCCATTGTAGGAGATGGTAGTGGTGGTGCTAGTTGTGGGCGAGTGATAGGGAGTTTAGATAGTGGAGGAAGGAGTGTGGATCGTCTGGAAGACATGAGAGGTGTAGGGATGGAGGATGCCGGCTTGGATATTGGCAAGCCACCGGATGAAGGGTTCGATGGCTTGGGCGCGGCACGAGGTGAAATCAGTGGTTCTCTTTTCCTTTCTGTTGAACTCACTGAAGGTTTTTGACGCAGAGCCAACAAATTGGGTTGGGGTAAAAGAGGGATAGCCCCGCCGATTGGCGACTTCGTTGGGCTAACCACTTTGCTGACAGACGTAGTCCGCGGTGGCGACCTTGGGAAGGTTAGTTTACCAGTTGGTGTCGAATCGACACCAGATATCTCTTTCTTGAGAGGAGTAATCGGTGAAACAGTACCGATGCGAGCAAAGCGACGTCCCAAACCGTCAAAGAATCCAAGCTTCGTCTTCACTGGCTTTACCGAAATCTCAGCCGAAGTTGTAACCGCAGCTTCAGGTGGGGGCTTGACCGAAGTCATGATGGAGCCAGCATCAGAGGTCGTGGAAGTTGAGTAGGAAGAACCAGAAGTAGACGCTGTCATTCCACTAGTATCATCGCTAGATGTAAGGGCTGTGTCCCTGGGAGATACCTTGGAAGTCGAAAGTTGAAAGAGAGGGCGTGCGGGCGTAGATGTGCGAACAGGGATAACAGGACGAGGATACGATGGAGGGACATTAACTACAACGGGAGCTGGGGGGACCGCACGATTAACCTCAGGCGATTCTTTCGTAACGATACTACTACCTGCAGAGGAAGAAGACTCGGGAACGCTGTCTGTAGCAGGCTTGGCTAACTTCTGAGCAAACATGTGTTTCATACGAGTGAACGTCTTCTTGTCTTCCTCTTTGTCCATCTTTCGTATTTCACGAAGGCGAGAGCAAAGGGATTCTGAATCAGAGTCCCCATCGCTGCTCTCTTCAAGAGATCCAAGATCGCTGTTGCTGAAATATTCCGTAATGCGGGCAACTGCTTTCGAAGTCGGAGAAACTTTAGACGTATGTGAGCTCGAAGCAGGAGTCAAGTTGTTAAATACAACTTCTTCGGACACTGAACCTGGCAAAGAGGCGGAGGAAAGGACGCCCTCCTGGGTAACCTATAATTGTGGTCCATGAGAAAGACAAGTTGCATTCCATGACATCGCAAACACAAACCTCGAAACCCAAATCCACTTTGTCGGCCATGACCATCCCATTTCGCTTGCCTCGAGACTTCGGAGTTGAGGTTTTTGGGATGTCTTCCTCGATTGTAGGTTCAACTACGGGCTTATTGACCTTCTTCTTCACGCTGTCAGACCTGTTATGGGCTTGGGAACGGTTGAGATCGATGCTCTTAAGGACTGGTTTTTTGTACGAGTTAGTCATAGAAGTTGCAAGCCTTGACCGAATAGGAGATGTAATAGATGGTGTGGGGGTATGTTTATTACGAGAAGGTTGAGGCATTGGTGGAACAGGTCCGCTAGCATTCTTACTGGGACAGGAAATTTTAGGAGAAGCAATAGAACTAGGTAGGAGAGGTGAAGCGGCACGTTTCGTGCGGGGAGGAGATACAGGGCGAGCTTGGCGAGGAAGGGAAATCCCAGGAGCAGAGACAGGGAGAGAAGTATTGCATACAAGTTTAGGTGCAAGAGCAGGAGCAGGAGGTGAGACCTTAGGTTGGAGGAACACCTTAGGTGTTTTGACAGTGGAAGCTTCTTCGTTCCTCTGAATTGAGGCAGAGCGTCGATGAGAAATTGAAGCTCTGGCAATCCCTGAGGATTGATGATAGACAATACTTCGCGGGTTTTGGGATGAACCTTGCGCAGATAGCTTGACGGTTCCAGTTTTCTAAGTCATAATATTAAACATTGATATAGAATTCTTTAAACAACGAAAAAACAAACATTGAGTCTCTGGGTTTTCAAAGTAGTGCTAGCCTCCTCCGCACCTGAGACTTCGGCCCTATAGCTATTTCCAGTAACCATATTTTGTACATGCGATTCGACAGGTTCACTGAGGACTTCACCGGACACTTCTAAAACATGTGCGTCAGATTCAGAAAATGTAATATCATGACTTCCTGACAGACTCTCACCCTCAGATTTCTGTAGGTATATGTTTGGGTAACGTCTGTCAATCACGCCATTGATAATGCGAGACCATGGAGAATGATCTTCAGCAGAAGCCTCCACAATAGCACGGATAAGAGCATCCTCAGCCTTGCCCTCCCAATCAAAAATGCCAATAGCGTTACGAAGGACCGAGCCGTAGATCTTAATGTCGACCATGGATTCAAATAGTATACTGGATTCGTCGAGTTTGTCTTTCTGTGCCGCAATTTTCTTGCTTTTTCTTTCGTTCTCCACCTTAAGAGCGTCGATATGCAATTTCAATAATCTGTTGTCGCTTTCAAGGGAGATAATCTTCCGCCCATATTCCATACTTTCTTGCTTGTGTATAATCTTGTTATCGTGATAGTTCTTGCGTACTGCGTTGCACTCTTTCATGAGATCATTGTAGTCGTGGCCGAGTCTCTTGTTGATATCCCAGACATGCTTGTATGCAATTTCCATAAAGCGAATGCGACGTTTAAGCAGAATAATCTGTGCCCTGAGAACGTTGAACGCTATTGTAAAAGATGAAGGGGTGTTGGGGTTTAGCCCGCGAAGTTGGCCAACAAGAGAAGTGGACAGAGCTCTAGGACCTAGAGATCCAACAACAAAGTTGAAGATACCGCCTTGGTGGATGCCGCCTACATCGGGGGAAGAAACAGACTGAGCGAGCTCTTCAACATTTCCTGAAGCCGAAGCCTCGCGTAGTACCATTCTGAGGCAGGGGAATGAGACGGAGGTGCTGGACATGATGGAGTCAAGAGTACAAGGGATCGCTTTGAGAAATTTGAATTGCGGGATAGTGAAACGAGAAGCTTGTATCGTGGGGCCCTTTGAGATAGAGAAAGCTCCCTCTTATAACATGAAAACCTCGCCAGCTTGAGCGGAATAAAGCCCTCGATCGCAGACTCGATCGCAATACATGCATTTTAGTCCTAGCTCTGCAGACATAGACAGCAGAAAACATGAATTACTTGACAGAAACCTAAGTAATTTCGAATCGCCTTCATGAATAATTAGAAAGCGACTTTTCTGTACAATATGGGGAAACTCGCCTTTGAGAATGTTGTCGTTGGGAAAAGAGATTTGTTACAATTCACCGGATGCTATTTTTACATTTATCTGCTTTGTCAGCGATCCGTGTGATATACCCAGATTCTAAAGGGAATTAACCGCATCATCGTCTATTACATAGCCTCATTAGTACTCTTCTCTTACTCACTTCACCATGAGCAACTATCCAGTACCCCCTCCCTCCTATGGCCAAGCCAATACACAGAAATCAACTTATCATTCAGTCGACGATACTCGTGAGCCACTCCTGGGCAGCTCGAGTCGCGGTGGAGGCGGTGGAATCTACGACCAACCAAGTGCGGGGGAGCTTCCGGATGACTTCAAGGTACGATTCTTCAGGCTGCTCTGTCTATATGTCATATTTCCCATCTTATTTTTTCTTTCTTTTAGTATGGAGTATCTGTCTCAGAGAGCTCTCCAGAGATCCGTAACGCATTCATTCGCAAAGTATACACTATCCTTCGTAAGTCTCTGCGACATCCTCCGCAGCATAAATCGTTAATTGCAGCACAGTTTGTCAAATAGTAATTATCTACTGTCTTTCCTGTGGAGCTCATATTCACTCTGTCTTAGACAGCTACAGCAATCGTAGGCGGTATCATCTCGCAATCTCCGGAAACTATCTTCTGGGTACAAACACAGTGAGTAATTTTGTTTACCACCTTTACAGGGGCTGTATCAATGGATTTCTCCTTTCTAGTACATGGGCATTCTATCTCCCATTGTTCGGTACTCTCATTAATCTAGGTCTACTGTTCTGGAAACGACACAGCCACCCATGGAATCTGGTTCTTCTCTCTACTTTTACGCTCATGGAAGCTTTTACTCTCGGCATCTCTATCTCTTTCTATAAAAATGTCATTATACTCCAAGCTTTGTACGTATCATTCTAGCATCATCCGGCGCCTAATTACTAACACCACTAATGGCGTAGGGTTATCACAATTGGCATATTTGTCGGATTAACATTGTTCACGTTCCAGTCCAAGGTATCTATATCTCGAAGTTCTTTGAGGTCCTGTTTTGTTAAAAAAAGACAATACTGGTAGTATGACTTTTCCGGAATGGGGCCATTCCTGTTTGGTTCTTTGATTGCATTGTGTAAGTTTGAAAGTCCGTTCTTTATCTAGAAAGGCAGCACTGAGGACCTTTACACGCTATCTCAGGCATGACTGGCCTTGTCGGCATTTTCATTCCTTTCAGCCGCACCATGGACCTCATCTTTGCCATTGGGGGCTGCCTCATTTTCAGCGGTTACGTTGTTTACGACACATACAATATTAACAAGCGCTTGTCTCCCGATGAATATATTATGGGTTCCATCAGCCTTTATCTTGAGTACGTGTCGATACATCTATCCCTTACACATGTTTAACCTTGCAAATTTTTACAGCTTCATCAACCTTTGTAAGTATCTACATCCATCGTTTGAAGAGTATCATGCTAATTTCTCCTGCAGTCATCAACATTTTGCGCCTTCTTAATGACCTCCAAGACAACTGATCGAGGTGCGATAGCGTAGGGGCCACCGTGGCTATTTGTAACATTATCCCGTCATCTATTTTGCTTTGAATAAATAATGTCCAAGGCCCCATCTTTTCCATTTCAAGAATTGATTTAGTCTCAGTAGTAAAGCTGGCTTTTAGTTGATATTAACGTACTGTTGTCCTTTGTCCGTATTGAAAAACTCTGAGCACGCAATATAAAAAACCCTAAATCTACCAAAAAAAAACCCCCTTGTTAGCTATATTATCAACTGGTTGCACCAAACACATCACCTATGGAAACTTTTCTCCCCTTCTTCGAGAAATAGCCCTTTTGCCACTGCGTCCTTGCGCAAGACATTTAGACACTCTGTATTTCGATGCGGTTAGCTGGCGGGAGAAAAAAATGGTCCAATGATTTACCTTTAGCATTTTTGTCTTGCAGTTGAAGCCAATGGTCAAGTGTTCTGGAGTATTGCGTGCCAGGTATGTACCAACTTCTTATCAAGGTCAAGTCAGATTGAAAATAGAGCTGAGATCGCATCGTGAGCAACTATGTAAATAGGAAGAATTTGGATCTGTGTACTCACGAAGAGATCATGAGATGGCATAGTTCCTCCTGTCGTGCAAGTGCAAGATACATGCTCATAGGTCAGTCCGGATCCGCTCAGACAAAACTGTAAAGACGAGAGAACCTGAGAAAAAATTCTTGGCCATCCATCCGTCATCTTCTAAGAAGTGATATGGAGTTGTTTTGTGGCACAAGATGTGGACGAACAAGAGCGCTTCGTCGGCTTCCGAGTTGATCTCCTGTTTCGCGCTTCGAGGTCGAAGCCATGTAGAAATCTTTCTGAAGAGAGCTTGGTAATTCTTCATATGCTCAAACATCTTCGAGATAATACAAGATAGTCAGTTTCTATTTTGAATAAACTGCCATTTGGAGTAGAATACCATACCTCTACCGATAATATTCTGTCGAATCTAAAAACGTCGTCATCAAAAGTTGCTCGTTAATACACTCGTGCAATGCCCTACCTTTTTGATTCATCGAAATCAAAGGTGTTGACATCTCCCGTAAAAATCTGAAACACAAAGCGTCGAGAAGTGCCACTCTATTACAACCGCATATACGTGATTCGGAAACTTACCTGGACATTAGTGAGTCCTCGTTGCTTCGCGGTTGAATCAATATATGACTTCTGAGTAGATGAGTTAGAAAGTCCGGTTATTCGTGAATTAGGATATTTCTGAGAGCAAAAAAAGTTAGAAAACAAAGAACTGGCATGGGGTCGGTCGTACCTCTGCTAAGAACAATGTCAGACTACCCCAACCTGTTTGCATGAGCACAACACTGAATAACCATAAAAAATAAAAATCAAGAAAGACGTACCGCAACCAAGGTCCAAGATGTCGAGTCCATCCCGCAAGTGTGCCTTTGTGCAGTAGCTCTCGAGCATGAGCTTCTCTGCGTCGGCAAGTGACTCTTTGCCTGTAGGGTACAAACACGCCGAGTACTTCCCACATGGCCCCAAGGTAGACAAGATAAACTCTGTGGGGACCTGAGTACAGTTCGTCACCATCTCAACCAGGCGAACCGAGTAAGTCGACGATGCCAGAGACGACGCACCTCATAATGTTGCTCGTTCGCTTTCTCTGGCACGTCTGCGATAGTTTCTCGAGCTCGGACTTCTTCGATCCATTTCATTTTCGCTTCATGGTTGGCCTCTAACGATCCGGCATCTATCTCTCGCAGGCGTTGACGGACGAGGAGCCGTACTGCTATGCGGATCAGGAAGTCAGGAACGAGGCCCTAAGAGTGGAGGAGAGGTGTTAATCAATCGCCTTACAAGATGCAGTCTGAAGGAACATGCTTTACTTTATCTAACAAAGAATATCCGACTTCAAGCAACGAATTCATTGTGGACAATGATGAAGGAGGAGAACAAGATGCGATGAGTGTACTACTCGGGGGTGAGGTATTTAAGTGATCATTGGGGTAAATATAGATACAAATGCTACATATAGACACCAGGAATTTTCGGATGATGGAAGCCAGTTTTGATCGCCTTGGCAGGGTGATGATCGCCAGTCGGGTTTTCCCGTTTTGATAAGTCGGTACACTACACCTGAGGAACTAACAGCATATCGTCGAATATTCCAGGTTGTAACTGACCGTTCACGTATGCTTCTTTCATGTTGGCCGACATAGGATCTGTAATCGTACGTAGAGCGGACATGACTGCGCTTGCGGTTCTTTGAAGACTCCATAGGCTCACGGCCTTCATGCGTTGGCGATTCATGTGTGACTGAGAAACATGGTATGCCATCGCGTCGTATGTCTGTTGAAAATTTTCATGTGAATATACCTAACAAGAAAATTGATTGTGCTGCTTGCCTTGAGGGATATTTCATCCATGAGCCCACCTAGAAGGAAGAAATTTCAGAGAAAAAATGCGACAAAGAAACCGGTCTTCGTACTTTCCCACATCTACGAAGAACATGTTGAGTGGTCAACAAACGCTAAATGTAATTTATGACATACCGTCCACGATCCATCAAACTCGGAAACGTCCTTTACCACACGACAATGTATAGGTATTAGGGTGCGATTAGCACTAGAATTCGACTAAGTAGAGAGTTTACAATGAGAAAAACGGCGTTTACTCACTTCATGAACGCAACAATTGGTCTAATCAACGCATAATTCACGTAGGACAAATCATTAGGAAATATTGGGACAGCAGCTTTCAAGTCGCGGAAGCGCAGGTCTATGTCGATCACAATTTTGGGCTTGTGGTCTCCTGTCCTTTCCTCTTCTTCTGCTTCTTCTTCGGGGACAGTGAGAGGCGGCTTCGCCAACTCTCTTTGTCCGGGGATAGTCTCCGTAGAATGCGAAAAAGAAGTCGTAATCGCGTCTGCTATTTCTCCAAGGATAGCATTAAAAGGTAATTCGTCTTCGGGATCGCGAGGGAACTTTATGTCGAGCACCGCATCAACCTTGCCAGACGTTATCCACGAAATAGGACCTTCCATAGTGGTAGAATTTTGTAGGTGATCAATGTTAACACCATCAATTCGAATCCGGGACTATAATGAAGTAATTAGATATAGAGTCATATAAGCAATGATAAAACCTTACCATCCTTCCCCAGTCACCGTCCCTCAGATCCTTTTCCGTAGAACGCCCAATACTCTGCGGTTTGTGCAAACTGAAAAGGCAGTTGTCAAATTGGCCAACGACATTTTCAGCGCATAAAAAGTCATAAAAGAGCCACCGTTTCCTAAATAGATGTATGTCGGCACGAAAGATAGACGCCGCATATGGTCTAAAATCGCCAGGTTGATAAACTGTAACGAGGACATCTTCCAGTTGAAGATTTTCCAACTCAAAGTCACCCGGTTTACTTGGATGGCGGAACATTGCAGGATCGAGTGGATTTTCCGGGTCCCAAAAGACATTACGTCTGTCTTCATTTACGAAACATAATATGTCATTTTAAAGGAGGGATGACCGTAACGGGACAACTCACCAACAACGCCCCTTACACCTCGTATTACAGCATCTTCAACCAAGCCTTTGCCGTCCAGCCATCGCTTTAACGACAAAGTGACATCGACTGAATCAATGGTGAGGTCGAACATTGTGTAGTTGTAGTCTTCATCGTGCAAGGGTTCATATTTAGGCTCTTCGTCCTCGTCTCCGACGCGGTGGTAGGCGGGATGATTGCTAACATCGTAACCAATTGCGGCCGTGTGACCATCTTGGTATACGTCTTTGCTTCGAGGTGGGGGGTTGGTTGGCCGGAGCGAGACGTAGACATTTTTGAAGGATAACTTCGAATCTTTCCACTTTGGTACGATTGCTGACTCAAAAATAATGGTAGTGCCAGTTTCTGACGTTAAATAGTCGCTTATGGCTCTTGCAACATAACCTAGATAAAGATTAGAATTGTCAGGGCATTTCGAGAGGGGTGAAGATGTTGAATTCATACTCTGTAACTGTAGGCTGTTTGCCGTTGTAAATATCACAGAGAAAAATGTGGTGCTGCGCGGTGTAATTCAGGGTAAATCCTATATATGTGAAAATATCACCAAAATACGCACGTTCCAACCAAGATCCACAGCGTCTGGCTCATAACAAACCACGTAATAAACGCGGAAATGTCGTCCGCATTCCATTTTCGAAACGACCTCACAGTGAACCACTTGAAGCGAATACGCATACGCTGCCAGAATCCGGTCGCGACGTTCAAAAAGTCTTCTCTTGTAGGCCTATGCGGATGTGGTAGAGACAAAGCCAGTCTCTGGAAGAAACGGGAATAATTTTCGTGATCTCGTGCATGAGGAAATGGACCCTCCGAATGTGCATTGCCTTCTTGCTCTCTGCCTTGTGGATTAATGTTTTCTGGAGGTTTTGGTGGTTTGTTCTGGTCTTCCACGATTGATTTTTCTCCTTCGCTTTTAGTAGCAAAACTTCGTGCTCTTGGTGTCGTTGTAAAGAAAGACGGTCGCGTCAATGATACAAAGCGTGTTTGACAACTACTCGTAAGCCATGGCGAAGTTTTGGAAAGTGATATATGCCTTGAAGGGGAAAAGTAGGAGTGTTCTGGTTTAATAGGGGAGCAAAAACGTTGTGCAGTGAAGAATTTTCTGATGAGGTTATATCTCTCTGCACTAGTAAAGCTCTGAGAGAGAAGTCCTCCGAGGCAGCTGGCCTTGCGGCAGCTATTACTCCGCAGGGAGGAAAGCATGGTTACAAGATTGGACGTTTTTGTATAACCCAACCAAACGAGAGGTTAGGTTGATGAAAAACCTGTTTATCCCTGCTCGTCGAGAACGTTAGCGGATATTCCTGCCGGCTCAGGACGTCATGGAAAACATTTCAAAGGTGTGACACTTCAATCGGGCAAGTAACGGTCAATAACGCTTGAGAATTGTCACTGGATGCGTTTAACATGCGTTTAACGTTAGGAGGATACTGCTTCCAGAAATCACCAAGAACAAATTTAACGCTGTTATTGGCTTCAGTCTTCGAATAATGCGAAACTTGGAAAGGGTATAGGCCGAAAAACATCAAATTACGATCAACTACTACTTAGAACTCTGCCCATGGGGATCCCGCGATCCCTCTATTAACTGCTGCAACAGATCAACTCTTCGGTAAAATCTTTTTTAATCAAGTCAGTATATCCTTCTATATAGCGACATTGTTTGTTACTTACCGGTCGAACGCCCTTGCAAGCTTACATGGTCTGCAACGTTCTCGTCCCCCAACCGTGCATTTACAATGGTTCCACTGTTTTGCGCTCAGAGGATCCAATACCACACCATTCTCAAAATCAATATCAGTCGTCGTATCTAACCGCCTCCCTGCTGCCAAAACTTGCTGCTCTCTCTTTTCTGCGACCTCTCTGGCTTCTTTTACGTTCTCCAATTTCTCTGCCCTTGACTTCTTCGACGATGCAAATTTCTTTGACGGAGTGAGCAATTTATGCTGCGTCATTAGCCCTGGTTCTGTCGCGGACTTGTTGGACTCGGCGGATTTGGACTTGGCGATAAGATGCTTCTCTTTTCTTGAGCCATGAAACATAGACTCAAGGGATTTGAGTGATGTTCCAGGTGTGGTTAACGAGAGATAATCTGTCGAAATCTTCGATGGTCGGATAACAATCTTCCGGCGTGAACTAGAATAGATGAAGATAAACGTTTGCTCAAGGTGGCTAGCAGCTACGTGCCACTCACCTTAGGTCCAAATTGATTTCTTCAGTCGGTGGTATCTCTCCGTGTTGAAGAGCACTGGGGCCAAGTATGAATATATCTTCATCACAATTCATGATGATGGATGGGGAGGTCTTGGATGAAGAAAGGACACGAGAAAACAACTAGGACACTAGGTTTTATCAACGTCGCAGATGCGGATCAAGAGGGGCTTCTTCGAGGGAGTGGTGGCACCAACACGCCTCTTTCTATAAACGTACCTCTAACGGAATTTTCCAGTTTTTCTGTGCTCTTTTAGTCGCTCGCTGACCACCTGGTCAGCATTTACTTTAGCGCCATTGTTCTTATAACCGAAAGGAGCAAAAAGATCTATTGTTAGGTGCACTTGCAATGCACTTGAGTAACAAAAGGCAAAAACACACTTTGACTCTATGATGTCCCAATACGCGTCTTGCACGCACAGAACTCGTGGTAAAGGTTTTGTCCCAGCGAAGTGCAGAAGAAACGAGGACAAGTATTGCTCTCACGGCAGGATGCGAACACGTTATATTGGCGCGTTTGTATACTATCTTTAGAACGCAGGAACGGTACTCTGTCGATCGTCACACAGCCACGCCCTGAGCCCTCAGACATGGATGATGGTCAGAAACATAACAGATCATTCAGCCTTATATATGCCTATTTCTTCTCCTGGAAGTTTATACATACGCTATTACGCTCAGTGTTCTTCAATTGACACAGTGTTCACCCCTAATTCCCATCTTTCTGTAAACGCGTGAAAAGTATTTAAAAGACGAAATGGTTAATGGTATGTCGCGTTTGTGCTCAAGTTTAGGAGACATATCATAGTTTATTCCCTTTTCGATGCAGTGGCTACATGTCTATCAGGTCCTATTGAAGTGAACGCCACAGCCAAGACGCGACTAGCAAGACCTCTACCATATGGCGTGTGCAAAGGCTGCAACGGATCAGTACAAAATGGCGCCTTCGAGCATCCTGACAAAACTATTTGGCATGTGGACTGCTACGACGGAAGTGGAGGGTCTCAGGAAGTGGACGTAAGGATTGTCGATATAGCCTGGCGTGATAGAGATAGTGAAGTGAAGCTACGCAGATGAATCAATCAAACGCTTATGGAGCGTCTCATCTCCAATGGTTCCATTGTTACTTGTTAGGTCCAGAGTTGGGAACCACTGGGCCACTTGTTCAGGAGCAACGATCGTGATTACATAATATCAATGTGTCAGCAAGATTCTGATGGCATAAAAAGGCCTCCATTGAAACAAGCTTTTTGTTTGAATTTTTTGCATCAAGTCACCATTCTTAATATTTTCTAACCTTTCATTTACAGCTTCCCCTTCGCCGTGTCCAACCCCCGTCTTAGAGTTTCGTAACGTCAGTGTAAAGCTTTGCTTCGCATAGGGCAAATAGTTTCTTATTGTAAATTTTAATCTAGACTAAACAGCGTCTAAAAACCTGCTAGTTCCGTAATCATGGCGGATTCTTTCGCCAACCGCCTCCAACCGCCTCCGCATCCTTCTGATAGACCGACAACAGCAGTTCCAGCAATGAAGCCCCCGCAAAGTGTTTCTGATATCAGGTTCAACGTAATTGGCCAACAACCACAGCTCCTTCAACGCATTTCAGCCCCGACTGCCGACATCCAGATGCATGATGATTCTGATGCAGATTCTCGCTCACCGTCTCCAGATCTTGAACATGAACTACTTCCCACTTCCCCGGAACTTAAAGGAACATCTCGACCTTCCTTGCGCGCTCGATTAGCTCTGGATTCCCTCTCAACCAGTACCAGTCAGCCACAATCATTGGAAAGTAACAGCGAACAATCAATGCGTCAGTCTAGGAATGCACAGCGTGCATCTACGGAAAATCTACTCCCAAGAATTGAATCCAAGGCTCCTGACTCTACGTCTTTTGACGACAAATCTGCAGTTTCGATTGCTCCTTTTGCCTCTAGGGCACAATTTTCATCTGCCAGCTCTGGCTCTTCTAGTCTCTCAGACACCACCAAGAAATCAATGATTTCGCAAGCTGACCAGTCAGCCACAGCCACCCAGATCGTTTTAGCTAAAACTCTCCCCAGTAGCACCGCAAACACAGGCGACATTGCTACGATTGATTCTTTGAAAGGAATCCAGGTCCGCCTCACATCCACGGCCGAGAATCTCAATCCGGTCGACACAGAAACCGCGTTGGCTCTTGCTCGATCCGTCAAAGAGAAGTGCTCCGAGATGCATTCATCAGCTCGCGATGCGCATATGCACGCTGAGTCTGCGTTGCAGTCTGCTCAGAAATCTATGGATGCTGCCCGCCGCTGTCTTGAGGTGGCGGCCTCCCTACAAACTCACACAGATGATGTTATCACCTCTATCGATAAGCTTTCGCAGACATCTCCTTCTCGTGAAGGAGGCAATTGGAATACCACCTTGGATGCTCTAAAGCAAGATTTACGTACCCTATCTCAGTGGACTCAAAAAAGAGAAGCTGAGGATGCTAGACTCCGATTTGTTGTCGAAGAGAAGGCCGTGTTACGGACAGCTCATACCAACAAAGTTCTACAGAACCGTACCAATTCAAATATAAACAAGTCAACAAACCCCGTTGATTCTTCATTACCGCCAAATTTTTCGAATGCAGCCAACTCCCCTCCATCTTTGGATGTGGATGAGGATGAAACCGCGCGCGAGTGGAATAGACTTCGCGAGCAGAATGAAACAGAAATGAAAGCCATCGAGGAAAAACTCCAGCGCCATAAACAAGAAGAAGCCATCCTTGAACAAAAGCGAGCGCATGCATTAGCCGAAGCCGAGGCACAGAAAGCCGAGTTAACTCGAAGGCAAGCCGAGCGTTCAGAATTCGAGAGACAATTACAAATCCAACAAATGCGCGAGGCGGAATTGGCCGAGAAATTGAGGATCAAACAAGAAGAGGCGCAAAGGAAAGCCAACGAAGAGAGATTGGCTCAGACAGAGGAGGTCAAGAATCAATCGAGTCGACTTCAAGCAGAGAAAGAGAAGCAAGTACGCTTAAAGATTGAGCAAGAGAAAGCGCAGGCTTTGGAAAAGCGTCGACTGGAGGAAGAAGAACGCATGCAGCGACTCAAGAAAGAGCAGGAACTGAAGCGACTTCAAATTGCTGAGACTAAGAGACACTCGGCCGCTGAGACAGCAAAAGAAATCAACGCTAGCCGCCAATCACTAAAATCGCATGATCTTAATTCTGATACCAGGACTGTCCCTTTTGTCACTGCATCCACCTCCCCAGATGACGCCATGAGGGCCTCAGGCATATCAAACAAGTCAAACAAAACCGAGGCCAGGACAAGCCCGGTTGTCAAGAATCATAAGAATCTGCGAGATGTGATCGACACAAGCACTGGTCCTTCTTCACCGTCAGAATCTAGGGTTAATAACCACACATATATCTTAAAGCCTCTGACAAGTCAACCGCTGGTTCCCGTCATGGGCTCGACGCAAAAAAGCAAAGCCATGGACACGTCAAGTTTACCGCATAAACCGGAACCCTTTGTGACATCTTCCACCCATACAGTCAGTGTCAATTCCCCTGGTACGCCAAAACCTGGCCGGTTACCATCTTTACCTACTCCTGCGCTTATCGGCAAGGACAGAAGTCCTGTCGCGCAACATGCTAAGAAAGCAAGTCTCTCTTCAAGTGTTCAACCAAGAACTGCTGTTCTACCTCTTAAACCAGAAACTAATCGCTCAGACATATTGGTTCTCAGTCAAGGCAAGGATACCGGGAACATCCCATACGTGCCTCAATCTCGCATCCTTCCCATTTCCCCTGAAGCCCAGAGGGCGAATTTACGCAATCTTATGCCTGATGTTCCTCAACCCAAGCAGAATTCAGTAGATATTAAGCCTATTGTCAAGGTAGAAGGACAGTGCAATGCTCCTATGCCATCGAAGTCTATCCCAGTATCAGTCCAACGCGACAACTTTAACATGAAGTCCAGTTCAATCGATTTAGCGCAGAAACTGAAAGTTGAACCTGTTGACATCCCTCTCCTATCCATACCATCTTTAAATCAGCCTACTGCACAACACGACAATTTTCAAAGCCCTCACGTGACGGCGTTCGACGAGAGGGCGAAAGAGCGACGCAATAAGACTCCATCAGGACAGGCAGTCCAAGATACAAGTCCCAATCCAACGACTCTTGCGCAACCGTCGTACCCAGTGAAAGCGAAAGTAAATGCAAATGGTCCGGAGAGTGCACATAAGAATTCCGCCGGAATATCAGGGCATCGTGATACCCAATCTGCCTTAATGAGCTCCCTGCCTTCTCGTCCTGTACTTGTACCTACTGTTCCTCACATGCGGACCAGAAGTATGCCAGACGTCGTGAATATGCCTAGGAACAATTACTTCAATGAGTTCGATGGCATGGGCAACGATCCTTCGATCACGAGTGGATGGAATCAACCGAACGAAGATGAAGATATCAGTGTGCGACGATCACCCGAAGAGAGTAACCCCGTAGCTAATCGTTATTCTCCACCATCTCCGCCTCGTCCCAGTAACTTCACTCGTAACCCTGTCACTTCACGACGAGGACATGGTCGCAGAGTTGACCATTATTCCCCGCCTCGTCGGTCCCCGCGACCTGGTTCACCTTACAACAGATATTCTGCAGAACCATTAGATCGTGAACGACGGTCATCGAATTCACGAGGTTCAGCAAGCGCTAGCAACTCTAGAGGTGTATCTCCGGACACACGACCTTACAACGCTCGTCCTATGTCCCCACTGCCAAATCAAACAATTGGGAGAAAACGCGCGCGCGATGATCTAGATAATGGAGGCCCTCCCAACAGACGATCGAGATATCAAGGTCAAGAAAGCGCTCATTATGTGAACGGCAGTGCTCGCCCTCCGCGTGTATCTTCTGGCAACCAGTTTGAAGAGGAATGGAGTCGTGCTGCAGAATACGGACGCTCTCCTTCCCCCCCGTACGGCGCACCTCTGCAGGCCAGATTAGACGATCGGGGTAATGGCCCCGTAGCGGTTCAAGGATCGTCTCATTTTGGTGGAACATCGTACAATCACAACAGACATTCCGGGAAAACTAAAGTCATCGATGACTCCGGAGCACCAAGTCTTCCTCTCCTGAACCGCCTTAGCGATGGAGACCATCTACCTCCTGCTCTGGCATATTCAGGCACAAACAGAGGTCCTCCTCGTTATCGCAACGTTAAACCTCTGCCGCGAGCTCCTCATCAACCCCATGAGTATCGTCCCAATGCCAATAAAGGCACTTTAATTGATCGTCTCCAAGATTAAGGAGGCCGATAAAGAATTCACGCGTGCGTTGAGTTTATCCTCATCTCTATCGCCCCTGTTCATCTGTGGCGCTTAGTGTTTATAATTTCTTCTTTCACCGAAATGTAATCCAGCCGTTGAGGTGCATAATTGAAGTGTACACTTATTCATTATTGTAATACTTATCATATACTTTGAGCGAACACAATGCATTTTATTGTTACATAACCGCAATCTCCGTACCGTGGTCCAATGTGTCCAAATCCTCAAAGCCTAGTTTCCTCCACAAATTGACAGTTCTCTCATTTCTTGAAGAATTCCTTCAACCTGGATTACAATTAATCGACACTACCGCAACCGAATCACTGTGTAGGAAATACCTGCGCGTCTAATTGCCCAGCAGCATAGTCATCTCGTACATTATCGGCGAAGTATCTACTACACAGTAAGTAGATTGGCAAAACTATAACAAAGAGGTTTACTTACCGCTGAACACCGCTGAGCTTCTCGTAGCCTTCCTCTGCAAATTTTGCTTGCATGCGAATCATGGCCTCGAAACTTGGGTCAAAGTAAGGTACGCGCAAATCCAGAAGTTGTGGTAGTTCGGCGATGAGTTGATCATTCAGCATGTCGAATAACTCTTTGCTTTCATCGTGTTCTTGTTGTGCCTGAAACTCTGAATTCAACATAAGGAAAGTGACAAAAAGAGGACGCCCACTCTTGGTAACTTGGTAGGATCTTCACTGGGTTTATCTATGATTTTCCGTAGCTTGCTTCTTGCAGCATCGTAATCCAGAAGCTACAGATGCTTAGTTTATCTACTGGGCGGTCCAACAAATTCGTGCATTTACCTTTTTGTTGCGTTTGGCTATGTGTTCATTCACAACTGGGAAATAAGCGCACATCTTTCCAAGGGGTTCAGATATCGTAGTTCGGTAAGGAACATCCTGAGCGACGTCGCGTCAACCTTTATCAAGAAGTAAAAAATAAGGGCACACTAGTTCCCGGGTAAAAGTCGTGTCCAGGTCATCTGCTGATCGTTTGTAGGCATGACCTGCCATAGCCCCCTCAGACGTGCGATCGGCAGCGCCATAGAACGTCTCCAGCGTTTCTGCTATGCGGCTCTGAGCAGCGGTCATAGCTAGCACAACCTCAGCTCCAAGAGACATGTAATAAATAGACATCATGGCCGACCTTTCATGGCGTCCCAGTACGCTTTGCTATCCTTCTGCAGGGCCTGGCATTCTTTCTCGTATCTGTGGATCTGATCAGCATGTTGGTCAGGCTGATATATCGTCGGTGTGTAACATACATGCGGTATTTGGCTTCTTCATCGGCAAACTCTCTATCGACGGTTCTTTCGATTTGGCCGGTTTTCTGCAGTAACTAGAAACAAGTATGTATAAGATATCTAAAAAACACATCAGGGGTCGGCGAGGTTCAACGCACCGTTGTTCCAGCCCTGTTTACAGATTTTTTGAAACTAGCCAAGGCATTCAAGATATTATGCTGGAAGAGAGTGTGCTAGAGACGTACCCTGCCCAGCTCATTATTGTTTAATTGACTCGAAGCTTCACTTGAAAGTTCTCAGGGCTGAGCGATGTTCTGTAAGTTGACCACAACAGGTGCTTTGATTCTACAACCGGCATATTAGTCAGCATCACCAATTCACGTGGATTTTGCCAAGACGGGCCTTCCCAATGGAAATTTCAAATTTAGCTGCTGCTTCATGCTGCTTCACGATCCCAGTCTGTTTCCAGCCTCGTCCACCTTCCAATGGATATTCTCTCAATGTCAGATTTTCCATTTTCCAGACAATAATTTTTTCTGTCCGATTTTCTTCCCGGTGGGCGCAAGTGGATATTGAATGTCATAAAGTTTAACGGTCACGCCGCACAGAAGAACGATGACGATCTTGGGCTTCAATCGAGAACTAAACGCTCCAAAATAACAGACAACCACTTTTCGTCAAAATGGTCGTACACTCACTGTTCTTTCACCTTGAATGCGTATACATTCCCTTCTTTTCAACGGTCGACGAATTAGTCTCAATTCATCGTCACCATCTTATTCAACCCTTTTCCCGATGAACGACCTTGTCTCGCATGTAGACCAAACTAATCGATGTCTCCGTCGAAGCTCTCGGTTACTTTCTGCGACGACAACACAACACGTAATTATCCCAAGCTTAACTCCTGAACAAGAAGTAAAAGCTGTGGGTTTGAGAAAACGGAAGCGGAGAGTCTCTATTGGCAGCGGTACGGATGAAGCTAAAGGATCATATCAAATTTCTCCAAGGAAAGGTATCATGGATGTGCACACATCCCCGAAATCGCATCTGGTCAAAAACTCCAAAGGAAATTCAGCTTGCAAAAACAACCAAGATGATGAAGAGTTCGAGGAACCGCCGCAGCCTAAGCCGAAGAAAAAACGGGAGCCTCGGCCAGAGCCCGTCTATGTGATTCCAGATATCCCAGTTAAAGAAACCTTATTCAAGGGCCGGTTAGGTGAGATTTTACTTTTTTCTCCTTTACGTATACATGAAACATTGATTCCGATATTTTCAGGTTATGCGTGTCTCAACACTGTTCTAAGAAACAAGAAACCAGCCACAGAGGCAGTATTCTGCTCACGAACATGTCGGTGAGTATGTTATTCTACACGTTATCAGCTTTGTTATTTAAACGTTGTCTCTAGCCTGGATTCTCTTAGAAAAAATGGCATGGACTGGGTGAAAGAATTGGGCCGCAAAAATGTCCAGGATTTGGCCACTATCATACAGTGGAATGAGGAAAATGTGGGGGTGTGCATATCTTCTCTGTCGCCAGCAGATGCTAATTAATGTGTATTAGAATATTCGTTTCTTCAGAATATCCTCTGAAATGTTCCCTTTCGCATCCCATGCCCAATACGGATATTCTTTGGACTATTGTGCAGACGACCTGGCCAAAGCTGGTGCCCTTGCTCACAAGTATGGACACAGATTGACAACTCATCCAGGTCAGTACACGCAGCTTGGTAGTCCAAAGCCAGCAGTGGTTGAGGCCGCAATACGCGATCTGGCGTATCACTGCCAAATGTTGGATCTCTTGGGTATGGGCCCCGACAGCGTTATGATTATCCACGTAAGCCATCCACGCTATTTACTATGACGACAGATCCAATGAACTAATGAAATAACAGGGTGGAGGTGTATACGGCGATAAAGCATCCACATTAGAACGCTTGAAAAATAGCCTACAGAACCTTCCCAAGAACATCCGAGCTCGTTTAGTTTTAGAGAATGATGAAATATGCTACAATGCCGAAGATCTTTTGCCCATTTGCGAAGAACTGGATATACCCTTGGTGTTTGGTAAGTAGGGTATTCACCTTTTTTCCAACGATTTTTGCTCATGAGAAATAGATTACCACCATGATCGAATCTTTCCATCTTCAATTTCACCGAAAGCAATCATTCAACGTGCCCAGGCTATATGGAAACGCCGGGGAATTAGACCCAAACAACACCTTAGTGAAGAACGCCCTGGTGCAACGAATGTTATGGAGAGACGGGCACATGCTGATAGATGTGAAAGCTTGCCGGAGGATTTACCAGACGACATGGGTTAGTAACAGTAACATGAAATGACGACCAGAGATAAACACTAAACTTACGATCTCACTAGATCTTATGATAGAGGTGAGATTCAACTCTAATTTTTATTTAAATTTATACCAACCCTTGGAAACAGGCCAAAGACAAGGAGCAGGCCGTGCTTTACTTACATCGAATGTACAATCTGCAGCCGGTCATATATGGTAAGCAAATCTTGTCTCTTTGGGACTTCCTTATTCAAGGGTATTTAAATTCACAGAATCCCTTCGACCAGCTACCGCTAATCCTTCCAAGCAGACTGCCGGCCGTAAATCTACCAAATGTGCTCGTGCGACGCTGACCAAAGAAACCAAGTTGGTAAATGAGAAAATAGGTGGAGTTGACGATGACTCGTAATTGATTATTAGTTGCGACAAAGGGAGGATGAAGTTCTCGTGCATGAAACAGCTTCTCAAACTGCACGAATGGTATGCTACTGCTACCAGTAAATTGTTTGCGTATCAGTGTTTGTTGGTTACAACCGTAAGGTTACAGGTGTAAATATGTGCTTCCAAAACATGAGTTCATTGCAGAGTGATAGATATTCATGGATCAAAAAGTAAAAAAGAAAAGGTTATACATGGAGTGTGGTAGAAGGGGTCGAATCATGAAACCGAGAGTGAATGTTCGCTGGCGGTATGATAAAAAAACATAACAAAAAGAAGAATGCTGATAAGACACTGCGTATATGATGAAAAGGGTGCGTATGCTACATAGACTTAGATACAAAAAATATGTGTGGATATCAGAAAGCAATCATAACAGAAGTGACGTACGAATAAATTCAAGTTCTGAAGTGTGTGTGAAGGTACAATGATTTAAGAACTCAGATTGGGGTTGAAACTAGTGACAGCCAGGCATCCAAGCCATGCCATTTCGAGTACTGCGCGTCCAAGAGGCGTCAAAACCGCTTGGATTTCGTTTGAGGAACTATCGTCATCCTCGTTAGGTTCTAATGGTCGTGGGTTTAACATTGGCTGCGTCAAACCAATCTTGTCGAAACCTTCTGGCCAAAATTCAATCCCCATATTACGAGAGTGGCAGGTAGCGAGAACGATATCCTCTGTTCGCTGGCATGTATCGGGAAGATTATCGTATGCGTCTTTTAGTGGACCCGAGACAGCTAAACCAACGTCAGGAATACGAACACCAGAACCTTGCAGGTCGCGATGAGAGAACACGCGTGCGCTGGCATGGAAGTTGTGAAGCAGTACATTTTTGTCGGCGTCGATTGAAGAAGCTGGGGTATCCTGAGAGCCTTTCTTCTTCTTATCTGATGACTTTGTTTTACTGCCTTCTTCTTGGATGCTATGAGACGCAGGGGGAGGAGTAGGGTATGTTTTGAAATATAGGAGAAGGTATTGGCGCGAGTTCAAATGATTCGGTGGTACAGTATATGGGTATTTCTTAGCAGAAAGGGGATCCGTCTCGCCTGGCCAAAGCGGAAGCAACATATAGAGCGCGTCATCTGGGACGTCCTCAAAGATGTCGATTTCGTTGACCTCTGTTTGATTTTTGGTCGGTTTCTTTGAAGATTGTTGCTCCCGCCTACGCTTAGGCTGTCCCCCACGACTGGAAGATGGCCTAATCTCTCCTGTTGCAGGTAAGAGTCCCACATCTTGGAATGATGTATTGAGATCGTCTACAATGTATTTGCGAGTTTCGGAATTGTGACGCGGCTGCGTAGTTGGCCAAGGAGGGTTGTATGCTGCCTCCATATAAGGGTTCGCGCGATGACCGCCGCGATCTCCTGTTATAGATCTCGCAAATCCAAACAAACCACGGGATGTGCTTTCCTGATGAGCACTATCAAAGGCTTCAGGTGGAAGGGCGGCATATGCTTCACGATGGGAAGTACGTATCGAAGGTCTCTGGCGCTCCTCAGAGCTATCGTACTCGTCATCGTTATCGTCATCCATGTCTAACCCCAACACATGAGGGATGCGAGAATGAGCTCGATGTCGTACCACTGAGGGGCGAGATTCTGGTGCGCGCGCCGTACGATCTGATGAAGTCGTTTCATGACTGAAAATCGATTGATCTATAGAGCCAACAGAACTTCCACCAGCAGAGCTGCCAGACCCCGCATAGCTCGCGTCTGGGGTGGTGACTGCAGTTATGCTGTTTGTTAGGGTGCCACTATCACCGCTTGACATGGCAACACTTCCAATACTGCTACCTTCAGAACTGTCCGCTACTGGTATACTGTTCGCGAAATTGTCTTTGGTTTTTTCTTTCTCCTTTTCTTTTGACTTGGACGGTTTGGAATCTGTCTTACCAGTCGAACGCTTGCTAGAAGATTCGGCAGTCTTCCCTTTATCGCCATTCTCTTTCTTGTCCTTCCTTTCTTTGTATCTATGCTTCGCCCGCCTTTCTCGTTCTTGTTTCCGCGACCTTTCCGCGTCTTTCGAACTGGCATGTTCACCATCGTCCAGTAAACCATGCGATTCGAGCTTCCGTGTCGTGTTTGTGCTTGTATAGGCCTTCTGTACTCTACGTGTTCCCAGAAGAATCATGTTGCCTTTTCTTCTGTTGCCATCAATGGAATCTTTTGAAGCCAGTCCTATAGGAGCCCGTGACGTGCTCGCGGCTGACGCAGTAGGAGGAGTGGGTTTAGTTCGGTAGTAACGACCTATAGAAAACGCTGCAGCTTTCGAATGCTTGTGGATAGTTACTGAAGGTCCATCGGCCGTTTCGCGATTGGTAGCGTTAGTGAATTTCGAATTGCGAATGTATGAAATGTTCAGACGCTGCTGCGGTGCCTTGCCTGGCTCAAGAGCTGGAACAGACCATTAGTGACTCATCAAATAAGCAGAGACAAATTACGCACAAGGAGCATTCTTTCTAAGGACCTTGAAGCGCCCAAGAAATGTATTCTGCCAGAATTCTTCGGAATCCAGTGCCATTCCCTTCCACTGCTCTTTATGTCCCTTTTCTTTAGACTTGCCATGTGATCTGTCTTTGTCCTTACTATCATTTTTATCAAAGTTGAGCGAGGAACCTGCCACCGAGGCGGTGTGCTGATCAGCGCTAGTGCTAGGCTTAGTGTTGAAGATAGTTGAGATACTAGGCCTTCCTTTTTCCTTGTCCACACCCTCATCTTTGTCTTTCTCTAAGATGAACTTCCACATTTGCAATCGTTCGTTGTTCCTCGGACTAGACCAAATACCATTGATATTTCTGTGCATAATGTCAACTTGACTTGAAACGGTACTCTGCCGCCGCGTACTTGCGACGCTGGTTTTACGCGAGGCGTAATACGATGGACGGTGCCCATTAAGTCGTCGACTGCTTTCGTCGACAATATCCGTCATCTCAGATAGATCAAATGCAACAACGCCACTGTTTTTGTATGGCTGCAACCAGCTTGCATCGAAACCATCTGTTGCGGGGATATTCCAGGAATTGCTCGAGGGGTTGGGTGGTGAAGCAACAGCAGTTGTGGAAGAATTGACGGTAACGGTGGGAGGTAAATCTTTGTCGCGTTGCATTTGTATTGAGCGCTTGCGAATATCTCTCCAATCACCTTCACTTTCGGGAACAGACGTCGGAGCACCAAGATCGTCTGAGCGTTGAGTTGAGGAACTCTGTTCGAAGGAAAAGGAATGAAGATTCTCTAAACTTCGGCTGGGTCGCCTACCGTTTGGCACTGAATACTCGTAATCTCTTGAGTGATATGAGTTATAAGGCGTTGCACCAGGTATGGGCATGGCAAGGCTTCCCCTTCTGCCATTATGGTCTGGAGTGACGCTTTCCCTGCTAGGATTGCTGTAGTCAAAGAACGTCCCAGTCTCACTGGTACTTTCATGTGCAACAGATTCTATTTCTATGTCGTTGTCATATTCTTCTGCGTATCCGTCAGATTCATCTTCAGAAAGATACATAGATTCACCATCCGGGTGTGTATTTCGCTGCTGGAGAGGTCGCGTCTCTACAGGCTCGGGAGGAAGGGGATGTCTGCCTATTTCGCCCTCGTCCTCGTCCTCGTCAGATGTTAGATCATTGGCTGAAGTCTGTGGCGTGGTGCTAGAACGCCCACTAACGCGAGAGGTGGCCCGTGAGTTGGATGCACTTGGTCTCGAGAATGAGGAAACGGAAGCCGACGCTGATGAATTGCCAAATGTGCGGGTGGATACTACGTCCGAGTCTCTCGTGAAATTGTTGGTGTGAAGAGAGAAGGATGTTTGAGAACCGTGCAGTTGCTGGGAGGGATGAATATGTGGTTGCTGGCCGTCCACCACAGACGGCCGAGGGGTAGTATCCGGAGCGAGAGAATGCTCCTCCGAATCTACGTCGTCGCGGGATCGATATAGAGGATCTACAGGGATGAGGAGTGACGAAGCCGATGAAGAAGGAGCTGCACCGAATGAAAAGGATTTAAGTTCGTTATGTTCATACATCATGTCTGAAAAGGCGGTCTTCCCAGTGCGCGTAGAACTTCGAGGCTGATGATGCAAGGCGTGAGAACCAGATAGATCAGACGATGAGGAGGAGGATCTACAGGAATAAGAGTCGTTGAAGTATAACATAGGAGATGAGATGAGACTGACTGTGAAAACTGGTCGTCGGCATCGCGATGAGTGATTTTTGCTCCATTCAGGCGTTTTGGCTGCAGATTTTCTGGTGAAACCCTCGCAATTGAGGATGATGCATGGTTTTCGACGGAAGACAGAGGAGGTAAAGGCGGACGAGAGACGTTGCTTGGGGGGAGTTGTCTTGAGGAGGCAGTAGACGATGCGGAAGAGGTGGAATCAGTCGACCTGGAAGCCGAGTTTCTGGAATTGGATGACTTTATGAAGTTAAAGAATGGCATAAGAGGAATATAAGAAGAAAAGAAAGAGGAAAGAGGTAGAGAACAAGATAAAGCGGTGAGAAATGGACGGGCTGTGTCTGTCTAGAGTCTTCTGTGCGACCAAAGCCTGTCCAACTGGGGAATAAAGAAGCCTCAATCAAATGCGCCCATACACGTGGAATTTTACCCACGTGGTTTGCCATGTGTACGGCTATCACTATTCATTCCTCCATCTTCCTAGATCTTCCTCAATCCAGAAACTCTCAGGACTCACAAATCTCATTCTTCTCTTTCTGCACGAATTTTTCACTCCTTGGGCCTGGCTAGAATTAACATCTTTGTATTTTATTACATGAGCTAATATGACATCCTTGCGTGCATAGTATATACATCAGACTCCAGTCTGATTCTTATACTAGTTCGTCATCCCGGCGGCTTTATGTACATGGTATTTTCTCCGTATCAACCTCGACTTCTCTGTCACTGTCTAATCCAGGCATGTCATACACTATCAAAAATTTAGTACATATGTCTTCATCCTCCTCTTTCATACATGTAAATTGATGGATCATCATATAGGATGCGCTCCCATACTAGCCATACGTAGGAACTTGGTACCTCTATTTGGTCGCGGGATTTATAGAGGACATCAAGCAAACAATTTGCTGCTACACCTGGAACCTGGATTCAGGGCTTCGGACTACAACATAGTACGGCCTCCGAAAATGAATGACGGTGGAGTCAACTCTTTTACTAATGCGGGGCGCCCAAGTCTTATATATGATCCCGGCGAAGAGCAAATGCTACCAAACGAGGCCCAAGAAAAAAAAACCATTTATCAGTGTGATAAAATCGGACATTTTTACCGAGTGTTAAGATGGAAATTTGATAGAACCTGACTGCAAATTTAAGGCGCTTATTCCGAATCGCACAAGAGAATTTCAACTTTTCCACTGCTAGGATCGGCCCGGATTTAAATCACTCCTTCGTGAGTCAAAACAAAACCAGCGATGTCCGTGGATTTGTATGCACGTAAGTATGGTGATGCGTGTGTACTTGCGCTCTTAAGCTGACGAGAAGAGTAAACAACGTGGAGCACCGTGTCGACGACGACGGTGCGCGACCTATGGCAACACACCGCATTTTGTCGCGGGACGTCCTGTCGTGAGATGTTCGTGCCTTGTTCGTGCGCGTCGGGGAGACGGGGTTGCTTGCGAGAAAAACAATTGACGGAAGTTCTTCAAGTGAGTTCCGATATTTGACTTATCTCCGCGTTTGTCTCGAAATGTGAGATCGTTAAATTTGATTGTTGTCTTTAGCATGGCCAGGAAGATCTCCTGTCTGACTAATTTGTAATAACATTCTGTTCACAATGGAAACACGTATTTGTGAACTTATAGCAGTCTAAGTAGCATATTTCCGGTTACAGATCTATATTATAGTTTAGGTTTGGGAGTGCCAACTATACTCTCGATATCCCTGTACGGATAGTATAGCTGGAGAGATTCCGGATTTGCGACGGTCCCGCTTGGCTGAAGATTTGAACCTGAAACGATCTGTTTGACTGCAATTTCTATTTTCTTGCCGTTCACAGTGTACTGTGTGAGACACATGATGGCTTAGCCGACCAGAGTGAATATATGAGAGAAAAACCTACCGGTATATCCGATACTTCAAAAATATATGCGGGAACGTGGCGAGCACTCAATCCCTTCCTGATCGCCGTCTTGATATCGCCCACGAGCTGAGGAGTGAATTTGAAACCAGAACGCATTTTCAGGAAAAGAAGAACCCGTTCATCTTTGTCATGTTGGCGGCGTTGGCCTATGCAAAGAGAATCATCCACGACATTTGAGAATTGCTCCATGACAGTATAAATTTCGCCCGATCCAAAGCGAACACCACTCGGATTGAGGACCCCGTCGCTACGGAATGGGGTATGAGGTGTGTAAGCTTTCGATTTGATACACATGCTGTGAGATAGCTGGAGGAATGGTTTTACCTGCGACCGAGTATCATAATTCCCTTTGTGACAGGATTGACAATCATGAAATCGCCTTGTCTCCAAATGCCTGTGGGTTCAAAGCATTGCTATGGCAAAGCATAAAGAGATACTAAAAACTGCATCCACAAACCTGGATACGTGCTAAAGTAAGCATCTCTTAACTTTTGTCCGGATTCATCGCCCCAGAATGCAATCGGTAAAGATGGATGCGGACGGGTACAGACAAGTTCGCCAGGTTCACCCGTGTGCTCGATATTTTTGCCAAAAGGGTCAAAAACTTCAACTTTCATCCCAAGGTCTTTGACCTGAATCTCTGGGAGTGCGAGGTTTGTATTTGGGTGATGTTTAGACCATTAATAACTTACCTCCGCTGTATACAGGCAAGCATGAAACGCCAGTTACAACTGCATAGAACATAAACAAGACATCAGGACCGGTCCAAACTGCCTTAAGAAAGCATATACACGCACACGCCGAGCATATATCTGTCCCACCACTTACAGATAAGAGTTGGATATGTTTTCCAAATGCTTTTTGAGTCCATTCAAACATAGGCGGCGTAAAGATGGCCCCAGTGACTTTCATCACGCGCAATGCTTCGAACGAACTGATTTCCTCTTCGACTCTTTCAGCATTCGGAAACGACAGACCGCTTGAAATGTTACGTACGTGGCTTAATACCCCGACCCTGGACTTCTGCAAGAAAACGTGGGCTTGTACCTAAGGCCGTAACACTTTCCCAGCAACAAATAAGGGGTTAACTCCCGTATCTAGTACTCACGACTAAGACTCACCCTTGTTCACTTATGAATCGCAAATAGGTCTTCAAATCAGGATGGAAAGGCGAGCCGTCGTATAAAATAAGCCTAGCACCACAAGCAAGGCCTGTCAACATGAAAGTCCACATCATCCACCCAGTCTACAAAAGAGCAGAAATTTGAGTCAAGTAGTCATCGTGAAGTAAATTTTTTATCAAAACAAACCGTAGTGTACTGAAAGTAAATGTCTTCTGTGCCCATGTTGTATCCCAATTTGACGCCCTTTTTTGTGTTGACCAGGACGCCCTTAAAGTATTTTGTGAATACCAGGCGTTGCATTTTATCAGTTTCTTCGAGGTACTCACCCCGGCTGAATGTACAATACATTTGGGCTTCCCAGAAGTTCCTGAGCTGTATAGAATATATAGAGGTTGTTTGGCTGGCAATTGTTCAAACAAGAGTGGTCGGTTATCGGCGGTATTCAAAAATTGGGATAAAGTCATGCTAGAAAATAAGTTGTTGGCCTGCGGTATATTCTAAGTCCATGCAGAGATTATACCTCTTCGACGTATCAGAAATGACAAGTTCTTTGCCCGAGATACGACTGGGAAGTAATATGGCACACTCCAAACCTTGAGGAGAGAGATCTTTGATGACATCAGAGACCTTTGAGATATGGTCGATAATCTTGCCAGCATAGAGGGTTTCTGTTTCGGCAAATACGAATTTAGGTTGTATTTGACGGTATCTATCTAGGATACCCTATATCAAACATTGGTTTCTGTCTCGACAACAAAAATATGCTGGAGTCATACCTGAGTTCCCATGTCTGTTGCTGTACTAGAAAAAATGCCACCTATACTCGCTGTCGCAAGCGCTATAACAACGGCATTGGTCGAGTTTGTTACGATAGCTACAGCAGGATCCGGATGAACGGGACGCAACAGACAATGTTAAGAGGACATAGTGCGCACCAGCAACTCGGTCTCCTACTTTCAGGCCGTTGATTCGCAGAGCTGCTGCCATTTTACGCACTCGTTCATTGAGGTCTCTAAAAGTAATGTTGTCTAATTTCCCGGATTCTCCGCCCTCTGTCAAAGCGACGCCGTCGTCTTTCCTCCACAGAAGGTTTTCAGCATAATTGAATCTTGCCCCTGGAAACCAGTTTGGAATTTCAGGATATTTTCCTGGTTCGATAATACGGTCCTGTGATGTACAAAATCAGTTAAAATTCTTGGGCTGGCGAATCCTTTCATGTACCTTCTGTGGAGGAACGGAAGATATTATTCCAAGGAAGTCCCACAAGTCAAGCCAAAATGTATAGTCCTCCACAGAATACTTATGGAGATCATAGTAGTTCTCTGTTGAGAGGCGGAGATCAGCTTTGTGACCTTGCAAGTACGACAAATGCCACGCACTTAGGTTAAGTCCATGCTTCCGGTTTATCTCTCGTCGTAGAGCTTCGGCTGCGGACGTCGCTGGCTGAGCGGGAGTCCAGAGCAGTTTCGACTGAGAAAAGTAGGTATGCATTCAAGATAGGCCAAGGTCAAGGTGAGGGAAACAACTAGGCTCGCGTTGATAAGTGGCGGCAAAGCGCATTATAATGCATGAATCGAAACCGGTTACCGGCTGGATCATGGGATACATTACATCTATTTATATTAAGATAAAAATGAGCTGTTAATCAGCCAAAGAGAACTGTTGAAAGGAACGAGAAGCAAAGGGTTCAAAAAGCCAACTTGTGCATTACCGTCATGTGCAGTGATTGATCGGCACAAGCTATAGGGGTACATATTCCTGATGCTCTAACGACTACATACTACTACTTACAGTTGACTTCCTCATAGTGCAATGATTCGATTGGGGCGGGGATCATTTGGCATTTTTGCGCGTTGGGGTAACCTTATAATGCATAAATCTCATAATGTATGGAAAATTGGAGGGAACCGTCGTTATGTATTATGAGGAAGTCAAGTGTATTGGATTGTTTGCAAGTTTCTCAAATCTATGGTTCAAAGTAGATCTCATAAACCTTCATTCACATATAAGGATCAAGATGCGCCTTGTCAACGTCCTAAAATCGTGGATGACGCTGCACAATGATATATCCTATCCTATGATGGTCAAAGGAGCTCGATGGTTGGTATGCACTGAGAACGGGTGCGCATGGTAAAGCTTTCAGGTCTCCGTGAGACACGCGACACGTATCACTAAGAACCCAGTCGATTATGAGAAAGACGTGCAAAGTCGCGTTTTTTGGTTGTGTTGGTCATAGTGCAAGCTGCGCAGAGTTGTAAGGACCTGCGTTAGGAAACCACGTGGCAGAAAAGTTGGAACCATCATACTAAGAGCGTCAGCTCCTGCCGCGTTCAAACACAATCCCCTGTCTTCTTCTACCACTTCATAGAGACACCCTTCCTTTATCTTTATCTTACTCCTTCACTCGGACACCCTCAGGCCCAGATAACCTCAGATACGACCTCGATAACGACTGTAACTTAATGGCCTCCTCTCAACCAAATGGCGTACCGCCGACCAGCGTGGCTACCACCAATGGGCACGCCTCTTCCCAAACGGAGCGCATTCAAATTGTAGACGAGGAGAAGAGCTTCACGTCAGTATGAATCGTCAGAAAAGCTTGTGAAGCCAATGAACCACTGACACATTGCAACAGACCTGACTTAGGAGCCCAAATCGAAAAATGGGGCCTACGGGACGCGGGCTTTGGGTACAATATTGTCTCTGTCTTCGGGTCTCAGTCTACTGGAAAGAGTGAGTGAAGGATATCGTATTTTCTACTATATTTGACCATCAGCCAGGCACGCTGCTGAACAGACTATTCGGGACGACATTCGACGTCATGGATGAAACCATGCGGCAACAAACGACAAAAGGTGAGCGGGGCTCATCTGAAAGAATTGCCACTGGGCTGATTCAACTCCAGGTATTTGGATGTGTCGCGGGAAGAATATGAATGTAATGGTTATGGACGTGGAAGGCACTGACGGCCGCGAACGCGGGGAAGACCAGGTATACTATTTCATCCATGTTCAATGTCTGACACGTCATTAAGCCAATTCCAATAGGACTTCGAGAGAAAATCCGCCTTGTTCTCGCTCGCGTCATCCGAGATTCTCATTGTCAATCTTTGGGAGCATCAAGTTGGTCTTTATCAGGGTGCCAACATGGGCCTACTCAAGACAGTGTTCGAAGTCAATATCAATTTATTTGGCAAGAGAGCAACTGACGGGTATGAACTTGAACCTTTACAACTGTCTACAAAACTTAAACTAAACCTAGAATGAGCGGTCGAACCCTTCTCCTCTTCGTCATTCGCGACCATATTGGACAGACGCCCATGGCCAACCTACAAGCAACACTCACTGCCGACCTCAATCGTATTTGGGAAAGCCTGAGCAAGCCTACAGAACTCAAAGACACTCAGCTTTCAAACTACTTCGACCTCGCGTTCACTGCGTTACCCCATAAAATTCTTGCTGCAGATAAGTTTGAGTCGGAAGTTCAGAACCTGCGGAAACGCTTCGTAGACAAAACAAGCTCGGATTACTTGTTCAAGCCTGCTTATCATAAGCGCATTCCTGCGGACGGTGTTGCCTTCTACATGGAAGGTATATGGGTTCGTGAAATGAATAACAACTTGACGGGACTGGGTTTATTAATTTGATATTTAGGAACAAGTCCAAACCAACAAGGACCTTGATTTGCCTACACAGCAAGAATTGCTTGCTCAGTTCCGATGTGACGAAATCTCTGCTGTTGCTCTAACCGAATTTAACGAGCAGGCAAAGTCTCAAAAACGACCGGTGGAGGCGGGCAAAGTTGTTGATGGTTTAGGTGCCATGATGAAGGATTGGAGAACGACTGCCCTCAGTAAGTTCTTGCTTTTTCAATTCTTCCGCATTTGTTTTAACTAGTCTATGCAGCCCGGTACGATCGTGATGCTTCAAGATACCACAAGGGTGTTTACGGCCGCAAACGCGGAGACCTCGTTTCTGCCATTGATACTACCCTTTCTCCTCTTTACTTGGGCCAATTAAAGAACCTCCACAAATCATGTTTGGTCGCATTCAAGAAGGAGATGCTGGATGGTCTAAAGGGGGAAGGATATAGCTTCGCAGAAGTTGTTTTGAAAGCAAGAGAGAGATGTGAAAGCACATTTTCGACTGCAGCTAAAGAAGCGACCATCGACGACACTGATTGGAGTTGGGAAGAAGAGCTCGTTTTGTTACAAGAAGAGGTCGGGATTGTTGCTGATCAATGTAGGAAAGACGAGACCAAGAAAATGGTCAATCAAATTGAGGTTCGTTCTATGTCGCAAATCATTCATTCATTCAGAGATTCAATGCATGTGTGTGTGTGCAGTCCACAATCAAGAAACAACTCGCGGAACCTGTTGAATTGCATCTGAATCGTCCCTCGGCCCAGATGTGGGATAAAATCTTACAGGTTTTCCGTGATGTCCTTGGAAAAGCAGAGTCTTCATACCTTTCAAAAGCCACTAGTAAGTATATCAAGCTTCTTTCTTATATAAATTTTTGGTGTTAATTTAATAAATTATCTCAGGCTTTAACTGTACGGATGAAGAGAATACCATTTCTCTGGCGACTCTGCGAAAGCGCTCTTGGCTGGCTCTCCGCGTTAAGATTGACGAACAAACTGCAGACCAAGCTTTCCTTAGCAAGCTCCGAAACCACTTTGAAGAGAGATTCCGGTATGACGAACAGGGTGTTCCACGAGTCTGGAAACCCGAAGATGATATCGACAGTGCTTTCAAAAAAGCCAAAGATGCGGTAAATATATTTACATTCTTGGACCTTTTCTCAAGTTGAAGTTTTTTCGTCCCAACTTTAGACCCTCGGCCTTGTACCTTTATATTCCAAAATATCCCCTCAGGACTCGTCTTTGCAATTCGACCTACCTTCGGAACAAACTGACACTCTGTCCGAAGGAGACGAATTTGATTTCTCATCCACTTTGACTGTGTTCACGGAGACGAAGGCCTTAGATTTGACAAACAAATTTCGCAAGGACGCAGATGCCTACTATGTCGAGGCCAAACGAAGCACAGTTTCTAGCATTGCGCAAATTCCCTACTGGATGTACGGCGTACTTGTCGTGCTCGGTTGGAATGAGGCGATGGCAGTGCTGTTTAACCCTCTATACTTTACGTTCTTGTTAATTGCGCTGGCGGCCACGTAAGCAGCACTTGAAATCCGCCACACATTTGGGTCTGACTTTGCATAATACTAGATATCTTGTGATACAGCTTGGGTTGGTGGGGCCACTCTTTCATGTTGCCAAAACCGTTGGAGGCGAGGTACGCATCATCAAATCCCGTTGTTTAGCACCTGACAATTTTTTCTTCTTCTAGGTTCAGCGGCAAGCTGTTGCGCGGCTAAGAGAACAGTTTGCAGAACCTGTTCTCGCACAGGCCCAAACTGCCCCTCCTCGCGCCAACACAATCTCTCGTTCCAACTCTTACGCCGAAGACAGTATTAGTGAGGAAGTTCGCCGGGATCTGCGGTCTCCACAAACATAAATTCATGTTACGAACATTCCGCCTCTATACCAGAGCTACGAAAATATGATATGTAAATCTTTTATACCTGTTTCTTTTTTTATTCGTTTACGTACATTACACATCAGTATTCCACTTTGCATTTGTTACTTATACCATGTGGCTTGGGAGTAATATCACAATAAACTATTCGGTTGCATGGTCCGGGAAAATAGTTGATAGGACGCTGTATTTTTGTTGACATGGCGGCGTTGGGCGTCGTGGAAGACAAAGGAGTGAACGGAATTGTGAGCTAGTAAGCTAGCCTACGCCCGAGGACTGTAAAAATGGAGAGCCCGGCTCTTGTTCTTTTTCAAAGGAGAAAGCAAGGAAATTTTTAACTTTAAGCAGAATATATTGAAAAATATTGGAAGGGTACAGTGGATCCCATTCTAAGAGCTTGAGAACCAGAAATGTAACGTAAAATACTGAAGTTCAGGCGAGGCAGAGAGTCTGCCAGTGCGTTCGCAATAAGGGTAAGCGGGGAGCGGGGCTTGCGGCAAGTAAAGCCGACCATTGTGACATTGTATGTGACGCATTGTCACAATAAGCCATTGTCCTAATTAGCAAAACAAAGAATTGGTTGTAACCGGCGGTCATGGTCATTTCGAGAAGACAATACGAAGCGATGGGCACTGTTCTCAAAAGAACGACCTTCTTCTTTCCTTTCTTTCCTCTTCTTCCTTCCTTCATTCCCGCGTCTTCGCAGGTCGATCCACGTCGCGCCCTATGTCCTCCAACTGGAATCATTTACCACCTCCTACTTACGACGTTCACTCGACCACATCCTACATGACCACCACACTTACGCCTTACTTGCAGCTTCCTCATCTACTGTCTCTAACATGGCTTGCCTATCCTATTCTTTCCCTTATTTTTGTCGCCTTCCGTCTCCAACTCTCTTTGGCTGATGCCCAGAACGCGATCCTTGGTGCAAAGGATGATCTCCTGACCAGCTGCAAAGCGGCCGAAGAAGCGGCCACCTCTGCAGCGAGCATGCCGCGGTTCATGGCACTTGCTACCAATAAGCAGTACGCTGACGCAGTCAATGGCTCTTTGAATGCAGCTCGTGCAGCTCTCGTTCTCGCCTTGACTGTGATGGAAGTCATCATCAACTTTATTGTGGATCTTTATAGGTCCACATTCCTATGCTTCCTTGAATTAGTTGTGCGCGGTGGACTTGCTATCTTGATTGGTGCTGTTAATGAGGTTCGTATGATTTCAACATCGTTTGTCGTTCCATTAACAGTGTATCGTCCCAGATTAACCAAGTCCTTGGGACCATCACGAACGGGCTGAGGACGAGCATTCAAAACGATATCTCCTCTGCTAACAACGTTATCAAAGGGGCTATTGACGCAATCAACAAAATCAATCCGTTCTCCGATATTTCTGTCCCTCAGATTGGTGTTCCTAGCCTGGATGCTCTCCAAAACGTTTCCCTTCCGTCGTCTTTTACAGATGCTTTAACCAAACTTAATGCGTCAATTCCTTCCATTGCTGAGATCAAAGACAAAATTGAAGACGTGTAAGTTTTCGTACTCCCATCGTCCTGTATACAACTGACGTACCTTTAGGATTGACACCCCGTTCGAGCTTTTGAAAAAAGATATAAATGACACCTTTGCAAACATTACATTGGAACCAGAAGGTCTCCCTGTTCCGGAGCTTACTAGGCTCACCTTTTGTACCGATCTCGACACGTCAGTCATCGACGACATCGGACGCGACTTTATTAAGATTGCGAAAATCGGAGTGGTCATAATCATTCTCCTGGCCCTTTTCCTTATCGGTCTTAATTGCCTCTTGACCTGGTACAAATGGAGGTGTATGAAGAAGCATCTTCAGTATACACGTGAGGCCTGGATGACCGACCCTACCATGGTGCACACCAAGTCTAATGCATCTGCGCCTCAAATCACCATGAGTGACCACAATCTCCTCATGCTTCATGCCAACTCTGAGCATCCTTTGATTACCAAAATCACCAACTTATTGTCAGCCCGCTTCAAATTAACACCTACTCAGCATACGCATACGCAATGGTTTTTTAATTACATCTTTCACGCACCAGCATTGGCATGCTTCCTCATCGGGTTCTTTGGGCTTTTGTCTGTCCAGATCCAATTATTGGCTCTAGGCCCCCTTGTTGCGAAGTATCAAGACCACGCAGCTTCCGCCACTGCGGATTATTCCACAACCATTGCCACTGCAATCAATCAAAGCATGTACAACCAGTCGAGCTTTTACGCCAATGAAGTCAACGGTCGTGTCGATAGCATGCAATCTACAATCAACGACGGCCTGTTCGGGTGGGTCAACGGTACCACTACGACACTGAACAACACGATTAACACGTTCTACGATGATATCCAGAATGCAGTTACGACAGTTTTTGGCGGCACCATTCTCGAAGCTCCTGTCAACGACTTCCTCAAATGCTTCATTGGAGGCAAAGTTGACGCTATAGAAAGCGCCCTTACTTTTTTGCACGACAACCTTCATGTTGACATTCCTCGAGTCAATCAGACCGTTCTGATTTTGTCGCCCGACTCAGTTAACGAAGTTTCTCAACCTATTGCTCAAGCTGCAATTGGAGGAGGAAATGGTGATAATGAAGGTCTCATTGGTCGTCTCGTCAACTCGTATGCCGCCTCTTTGAGGAAAGAACGTATAATGTTCGCTATCTTCATGGGCCTTTGGGGTTTCGTCATTCTCATGGGCCTTTGTTTCCTCCTTTGGCACTCCTTCGGTCGGCCTTACCTTCAACAAAGAGGTCGCAGAAAGTGGCAGGCGGAGCAGCGTGATGGACTCGAGGCCATTGGGTCTTTCAATGTCGGTGGCGGAAATATTGGCGGAGCGAAGGACGAGAAGAAAGACTTCCACTCTTTCTCTCCTCTTCCATCTCCCAGAGCGAGTACATTCAGACCTTTCTGGGCTTCCAGGTCGAATTCACCTACCAGCCAAGATAAACATACATCCACAGAAGCTGAAGCTCAGAATAAAGTCGATAATTCGATCCTCCCTCCAGTACAAGAAGCGCCTGAAAAGAAAAGCGGCCCAGCCAAGCTTCTTGCCCTCGGGCGTAAAGCTATGCGTCGTGGGGAGAGACTCAAGAAAGATGGTATTGAGGATGAATTGACCGTGCCTCTTTCCCCAAGTGAGCCTGTCAGCGCGAACCACAGGGGCCCCGCTTGGTACAGCAAAATGGGAGGGCTGCTAGCTAGGAAAAACAAGGACGTCGATGATCCTAATAACGATTTTTGGGACCAGTATGCAACGGAGCCAAAACCCGAACAAGCACGCCCCAAGTTGCAAATCTATACACAACGAGGGATTGACAAATACGGACCTCCTCCAAAGAAAGAGCAGCCAAAGTCGCGCTGGTCCATGTCTGCTGATCCAAGACAAGCAGGCTGGGCGAAAATTTTGTCCCCCGTCCAATCTGACATTCCTTTTCCCAAAGAACCGGAAGCACCTTCCTATTATCCAAATCCCCAACCTCCCGTTGGTTTCCCAATCAGGCAAAGAGAACAAGTACACAGCATCCCGCTAGATGTTGGGCCTGTGTACGAAGATTCTACGAGACCTGCTGTTTTGCCTATACCCCTTCACAATGGCTTTGATAGCTTAGAGCTTACGCGACCACGCCCTCCCCGTCATCCCTACGTGCAAGCAGAGATAGAACGTAAGCAGCGTGAAGCTTCACCTCCTTCGAATTTCCCTGCAATGAACCAACCGCAAATCACTCTGTCTCCTCCTTCGCGTACCGACCTCCATAAACGCGCATCGTCAATGGGGACAACCGCGTCACAGTGGCGAGTGACCAATGCGCTTCCAGGTGACTCCATCCATTCTTCCAGAACCGAGCTCGTGCCGGTAGCCAACGAGAACGAACCAGAGCAACCGATTACCCCTATGACACGTCTCCTCACCACTACACACGCACGTCAAAGTTCAACTATCAATCCCTTTATCACCCCTTTCGATGATGAGCACAGAGTGACCATCGACTACGCCTCAGGTGCAGGTTCACGGCAGAGCATACCGACGAATCCATTTGTCCACGCTTTATGATTTTGCTCCCTATAGATTTCTGACGACAAAACGACTGACCTTGTCTTGATCTTGTTCTTTCTTTACGACATATCATACTCACTGCTCTCTGCTTCAATAATTTTCTTCCACACTGTATCCATATTCAACAAAACTTTGCATTAGTATCCCCCTTGTACATTTCCAATTGTACACCTGTATTATTATTATTTTATCTTTGATTCATGTTCAGTTTATTGACATTTGCCCTCATGCTCATCTGGACATCGAGACGATGTGGAGTACTCCTTTGTCGTTATTACTCTACACACTACATCCCTATAAATACAAACGTGAAAAATGTGAATAGATAATAGTTTGTAAAATCATTGTCCCCCCTGCGTACGTTACATGAGTTGGCGAACTTGACGACCGTATGAGAATCCTTGAAAGAACAAGTCCGATTGCATGGTGTCCTACACTTTACCCAACGACAGATCCTCGAAGTCAGAGGTGAATGATGCATCCTGCTATTCGATCCAGCCTCAGGATTAGTTTGCAAAAAGTCATGCGATAGTTCACTCACCCAGCTACAATCATGTATAACAGAAATCAAGCTATCTTCCATGATCTCGTAGGTGTCAAACGGAGGGATGAATAGAATATGTTCCGGGGTATCGTCATACTTTATCGGCACAGTACGTTCTACGTTCCCGAGTATGGTGACACGGCGAATGTCACCGTCTGGCGCTTTCATCACTTTAATTTGGTCTGTTGCTGGTACCCGTTTGAGGCCAGTTACGTAGTGAAATAGTAACTGTTGGCGAGGGAGAGTCCAGGATCGAACAATCTTCCGGAACCATTGAAGGTGAACGTCGAGCTTGTTGGAATTACTTTCATCGCCGTCATCATCCGCAGTGTATGCACAACATTGATCGCTGGAGAATGACGCGGACACTCGTCAATTGGTGTGTTTCTCGGATATGCTGAATAAGAATACGCACACATCGAGTAGAGAGACACCCCCAATAAGTTTCTCCACTTCAGACTGACTGTATCCAAAGAAAACATCTCGCCTATGAACCAAATCCCGGAAACCATCCAAAAATGAGTGTAACTGCGGTGCTGCCTTCGGGCCTACATGTTTCTTGACAACTATATTGTCGATAAGCTCTTCTTCCTCCTCGACGTTGACGAATTCCAAGCCCTCTTTGACGTCTTCTTTAATCTCTATGGAAAAAGGTTTTTGTGTCCGTCTATTGAGAAGTCTAAATGTATTGAATGTGCGTGTCCCGTTGGTTTGTCTTTGGTAATTGATAGAGCGGAATGATAAGCTTTTGCTTCAGAACAACCATGAAATGAATGACGTACCGGATCACCTTTCCGTCGGTGGACGATTTGAGAAGGGCTTCCCTCTCTGAAGCCGTCAGTTGGGTCCCAGCAGAGTAAATAATTGGGTATATAATTGGCACAAGGGTAGGATCTATCAGCAGTCCGTGAAAAATAGACGTGCCATAGATATATCCAATGAACTTGAAGTACTCTAGATATCTGGGTACCGTATTGGAATGTGGATTGATACTTAGAGAGTATGTGACGGGGTCCTTAACGAAGAGTTTGAGCTCCGGATCCAGAAGCTTCTCCAATAATATTTCGAGCCATTCTCTAGTAATTTTGGGCATTAAGCAAACGTAATTTGAAATAACCAAAAAATCGAGTGGAACCAGACGAACCTGATTGAATTTTTTTGCCTCGATATCTCTCCAGGCTGGAAGGATACTACAGGTCTACGTTTAAGATCGGCCACTGTGGCCTCCTTGTATCGAGATAGGCTGTCGTGCAGGATATGGCTTCTTCGAACGTTGATCAAGAAATAACCTGATTTCACCTCCTGGCGCTGCATACGATGTAGATAAAGGAGTTTTCTTCGAAACAAAGAAAGTGGGTCCATTTCCTTCAAATACTCTGCCTTGCGTGGATCCTTCCAGGTCGTGGTTTTGGTATTGTGATCCACGAAGTATGTGCTCTGATTCCCTGGCAGCGTCCTTATCTCCCAACCTGGAGGAAGCGGACCGAGGCCTTCATGATCTGCCACAAAGTCCAGAGGCGGCGGCCGTGCCCATGTAGTCGTATGGTCGTTGTGGTTCACGTAGTACTTCCTGCCTTTGTGATCTAAGCGCCATTCCCATCCTGCAGGCAGAGGTGCATCTTCCGGGTACGCTTCTGTGCAAACCGGCCTCACCCACGTAGAAGTACGTGTATTGTGGTCTAGGTAGTATTTCCTTCCCTTGTGGTCATAGCCAGACTCCCAGCCAGATGGCAAAGGGCCCTCATCGTCTCCGGCAACTTGGGTTTTGGACGTCGAGGCAGGTTTGTCTGAAACAAAAGGCGTCAATCTATGAAACCCTCCAAATATAAGGATGTTGAGTATAATTGAGCTAACCAGAAGGCGGTTTTAAGTGAGATGTACTCATTGGCTGTGAGATCTAGTAGCTGCAGAGTTGAAAATGGTAAAGATACAGAGCGACTAGGCCTGCTGTAGCAATAAGCAACCGTGCCCCAAAGTTTTGAAAGTGAGATCCGTATTGACGTAATGTTGCTGCAGTAACTTTAGCGGTAGTAGAGTGTGGCAAGTAATGAGGTTAGTGTATTGCAGTGATAGTAATAGCGCAGCTGCTGTATTGTCCATTAACGACTCAGTGCTTAGGAGTTTGCCGCCAAGCCATTCCCGATATCCGTATTCCAAAAATAGATATCTTCAATAAGATGGTATACAGTGTTCAACACTTGTAATAAAACGAAAGGCTTTGTGGTATAGTTTTACGAATAGAAAGTAAAGGCTGTGTAACAATCAAGGTCATATACAGGGACCAATTCACATCAACTAATTCAAATCAACGTCGTTGGTGCACCGGTGACTGGAGGCATGTTGCCCATAGTGTTGGTGACCTCACCGGTACCGTCGTCGGCTTCGGCGAAAAGACCCTTCATCTCATCCTTAGGCTCATTAGAAGGGATGTTGCTCTTGACAGAATCAGTGGAAATAACAAGACGCTTGATTACTGGTGACTTGATGCCTTCACAGCCCGCTCTAGGTGGATCGATGTTTGCGGGGACCGATTCGATGGCAGTAGTATTGCACGATGAGCCTGCATCGCCGGAAGCGTTAACATTTGCATAAGTTCCAGAGACGCTCCCAGATTCGTTTTGGTTAATATTGTCCAAAATCGAGCTGAGTTGCTCAGTAGAGATACCAGGAAGAGTGCCAGATGGATCAGAAGAAATGCTGTCCTGTGCTGATTGCAGCGGGGTAAGATCACTGGTAGAAGTAGACCCATCGAATTGTCGTGGGGTAAGCGCTTGATGGCCAATAGAAGTAGAATTGTGGTTAACATTCAAGACTTTTCCGTCCTTGTCAGTCCCGACCGCGGAACCAACGATATTCGTGGCTTGAGAGACAACTTGACGTTTGGTGTTGTGCTCTCTCTGGTGATCAGAGCCCGCTGAACTTTTGTCAAAGTCTGCGTTGTGTATTTGGCGATTTAGATGGGAACGGGTGTTATCCAAGTAGGATGACTTGTCGCCCGCGCCCATAACTGAGAGAGCGTAGACGCCCATGCGTGACAAGGAGAAGGCGAGTATGACAAAGTAAGCAAAGGCGCGCATTTTGTAAAGAGAGAAAATTGAAAAGCCAAAAAGAAAGGCGAGATAGAAGATTGTTGGTGGTAGTTGGACAATATGAACTGAAGAGAGAAATAGGCAGAGATCCAGCTTAAATAGTGTCGGAGGCTGACCAAAGGCTACCAAAGCCAAATGTTCGATCATTACAAGGCAGACCAAGTTGACCAACCTCTCTGGTGCTGACCTTTTCCAAACAGTGCGAGATTCAAAGGTTTCCCGAAATATCGGCTTTTCAGGACTAGACAAGTCTCCAAGGGGGCCGACATGCCATATCTGTATGTTTTCTCATAGTTTTAAACGATGTTTGAATTTCGGGTAATTGGTCAAGTGAGGAATAAACAAAGGAGCGTTGATAGTATTTGTGTGTGTGTTGCTGGTGAAGGCGCGTGATGGTTCTTGCTTATCTAGACAAGACAAGTCAACATGAGGCAGGGATCTTGCACCACCCCGGGCCCCTGACATTCGGCCTGTATATTGGAAGCAAAGGGAATCGCACAATTGCTTGTTCCTGACCATAATTCTCAAAAAGACCTTTTTCACGTTAGCCCGACCTTCCCAAGTCATGAACCCAAGCAGCTTTTCCTCGTCTTCCTCATCATCATCTGTATCATATCCCTCCCCAGAGCCCCCAATAATACTACCCGAAGATTACCAGGAAAATGGACGGCCTACGAGCAGTGGGAGATCATTCCTGAGCAGTGAGCCTGCTCGAGACAGTACGATTGAAGTGCACACCCTGCAGCATGAGTATCAGTTGCATGTGAGGTTGCCAGGCTTCAGCTGGGACGGGATAACATTAGCAACGAAACGGAAGCGGATTCTACATGTCGTCGCGGATAGATGGGACCACGGAGGGGGTGAGCGTCTGATCCATGTTTTAAGCTTTTGGCCCTTTCGATCGTCCTTCTTCGTTCCTTTTTTCACAACAGGCCGCTGTCGTATACTTATACAACATCACAGGACATTTCGAACGTCGGGTGTCTTTCGGATATGATGCTGACCTCACTCAAGTGAAGGCGGATTTCAGCTGCGATTTACTTCGTATAACCATTCCTCGCCGCCCCTCGACAGTGACATCCTTTCAACCCACCTCAAGATATGCCCCCATTGGAAGGTCTTCCTGAAGACTTTAAAATCCCTTGCTCCCCAATTCAGTTTGGATGCCAGTACTTTCGGTACACCATTTCTTAAAATCATCCCCAGTGAATGATGGTTCGGTCTAAAGTAGACCTTTTGGGCTCAAGTCCAACGCAAGAACCCCACAGGTTCACGGCCTCTCTCATATGCCATTTACGATACCACAGTCCACTTCTCACCTATCATTGTTGTCACATTAGAGCCCATCGCATTCGCGTACGTCGTCCACCATAAACCTTTATATCACCCGATACATATTGTTTTATCTATTATACCAATACCCATGATATTCCTCTTATTGAAGAGATTCAACCCGCACCCCTTGATCCTCAAGAATCCGGTCCGATTCTGCCTCGAACGCCAAAGTTTATTTTTTCATTTCCACCTTGGCTTCTAACCCCCACCTTTACCACTTTTAACTAGCTGGCATACACACGCTATTTTGTCTTTGATGTTCGAATCAACCCGTGGTTACATGTGTATGTCAGTCACTCTTTTTTGCAGACATTCGGGGCCGTTCGTATTCCCATTGAGGTTCGACGCCACTTCTACAAAAAGAGGAAATACTTTTTTGAATCAAAATGTGTCTCTATTCTGTCAAGTACGTTTGAAAATCAGCGATTAGTATGCCGATAATCGACGAGCACTCCAAATTTGACTAGTCTAACTTCTTCGTTTCCTTCTTTAAGCTATAGGGCCGGAATGACTGATACTTTGTAGGGTTATTACGGCGTTCCCTCG
>Ga0247779_1000105_pt1 | contig 67732 bp, 77 predicted proteins | sample UWRJL221509R5_FD_179925 | JGI IMG/M metagenome (GOLD analysis project Ga0247779, IMG submission 179925) | Plant litter microbial communities from Arlington Agricultural Research Station in Wisconsin, United States - UWRJ-L221-509R-5 | ecosystem: Environmental > Terrestrial > Plant litter >... | reverse complement strand
GTCTGTCTCCTGTCTAACCAGTATAGTTTTACTACGTAAATTCATTGGAATGTAAATGGGTCACATCCTCAGAAAGGTATAAATTCGAAAGTTGACGTTGGCGTTCACGTAAGTTTCGACATTCTAGTATACTGTGATATCGCAAGCCGCAAAACTCATTCATAATTTCCAAATAGTAGCAGAAACGACAAGCAACGAAGAAGGGTAGTTAGTTCCAGCTATCTTCCTCGTACGTGTAAGGTTGCTGGGTGGGTGTGAGTGTCTTAACAGATACTTGAATGTGTGTATTGAAGTGTATGTAAGGTTTTCTTATTGACATGTTCATTAATCAGTAAAGACTTCTAGATCACAAATTTTTTTTGGGGTATGATAAAGGCATTGAACAAAAGTGGAGTTTAGTGTGCATAAAAGGCGTGCGTGGACCCACAAACGCCATGTTCCTCTGCGTGGATGACCGAGAGTCGACAAGACGAGACAAAAAATCGACAAACGCGGCAATCTTGAAAAAGCATCCATATGGACATGGGGTCGCCAAGGCACCATAACATAATCACAACCTTCTTTCTTTTTCCCTTTTGGGACTAAAGCTATTGAAATTACGCGAAAACGTTGAACCCCCCAGACAGCCCCACACGGAAGGAAAAGGCACTGACGAACGATTTGAAACTTTTTTGACCGGAAAAGTTATATGGCTTTCCAGCTGATAGTATGTCTGATGATGGTAGGGAGGGCAGGGCGCCTATTGATCCTAGTATCAGGTTTGTGAGTGATCTGGGGTCTGTGTGAGAGGCATTTGTTCTGCATTCTCACGAAACCAGGGACTGATGAACAACTGGAGATCCGCATACACGTGATCGCGTTCTTTCTTCTCATCTTTCACCTTTTTGAGAGTAAATGCCAGTTTAGTGAGCATGTTTTAAAGGAACCTTTTTGCGGGACATGTTATTTTGAATCAAAGTGGAAAAAGTGGTGCAAGTAGCGTGTGTGTTGCAGGAGGCCTCGGCGCGCATATGGGGGACCCTGAGATAGGCTGATTGATGTTTTATAGCCTTCTGCTCAACAATGAAAGAAAGAAAAAAAAATCCGTTATATATATTTGCTGGCTAAGAAGACGCGTCCGTGATGTTTTGAACCGTCATCCTAGCTGTTAATTACACTCTGTCTTCCTTTTCCCCCCTTTCCCCTTCATTCCGTTAATCATAACCATTACGATATATACCCATGGCTGTTAGTAGAAGAGCTGGGATTCCCCCAGCAAGCATCGTTACAAGCGCACCGCCGTCGGATAGAATGCTCAAGTCGCAACGGTCTGTAGAAAAGGGCAGATATAGCAGGCTGAAAGGGGCGGACCTGAGCGGGAAAACCCACGAGTCGGAAAGTAGCGCGCCGATCATTAGTATTTCTCTTCCAGCCAACGACCAGCGCCCCGCCGACGACGACGCCGCCCTCGCCGATGAATTAGATTATATCACCGTCACAGCACCCGTTAACTCCAGTCCCAACTCCCTTTCTTCCTCTATCCGACCCGACAAGGCCTCCAGAATTCTCGGTATCCGTCATCGAAAAAGTATGGAACCCATACCCGCCTCAGCTCGCACTTCTATCGTCTCTTCTCGCTCTCTTCCTGAAACTGCTCCTATACAATCCTTCGTTCCAACTCTCCCCCTCACTTCTCTCTATGTCGTATCCGGTTTGCCAAAATCTCCTCATACCTGGACCCTTGCAGATCCAGACTCTGTTCTGGGCCTGCATCACAGTGAAAGCGCTGTAAATCGTTGGTGGAGGCCAGAAGTCCTTGGCAGCACCATTAGCCCTGGTGCTGGAGGAGGTAAGAAAAAAAGAAGAGGCAAAAATGAGGAAGTAAAAGGTGCAGGCGCGCTCAGCAAACAAGAGGTCGGGAAAATGCTGTCCAAAGCCCTCAAAGTGAGTACAATATGCGTCAATCCATGTGATTATTGAGCTCATTGGTCTGCGCAAAAAGCTCTCGTTCACTCGTGAAGTCGAGGTTATTGCTTCAACTCTTCAGCCGGCTTCTACTATACACACATTCACTTTTAATCTACCTGCCCCTAGTACTCCACTCGCACCCACTCCTTCAGGCGATCTCCTTCGCGCTTCCGTTCTTTCCAACCCAGATAATCGTGCCTCTGCAGCTACCTTTGCATATCCCTACAGCGACGACCCATTCGCTCGTCCTTCTTCCGCTTACCTCGGACCTCCAACTTTGCTGGGCCATGGCTCTCACAGCAACCCTGCCGGTGTTGCTGGAAATAGCACAACGGATTTAAATTCTCCACTCAGCAATACAGTTACATACTATGGTGTTTGTTTAACCGTCTGGTCTCATGCCGACGCAGAACGCAGTAGCGCAATTCGCCGAACCCTTGAAGCTGGTAGGTCTCGTAAAGAATCAGCTCAGTCTGCTGTTACCTCTCGTTTGAAGCATTTACGGTCCGACCTTTCTGGCTCGGCCAGCGATAGCCAAGACCCTACCAGTCAGGCACGTCGCAGCACCAGAAGAAGCTCCAGGGGCCCTTGGGCCGATGCAGAGACTGACGGTGAAACAGAGGGCGACGGTGCTGTCAGTGAGAGTGACTTTGAAGTCGCGAGCACAATCGGCCATGGTCCAGGTGAAAGCACGCTCTTTTTGCCTGGTGACACGGTTTTCTGGCTTCCATATGCATTGAGTATGATATCCTTTTCTCCCTCTCTGGTTCAAGTTTTGACGACACTTCTACAGCACTCGTTTCTCGCCACCCTGTCTATGACCTCATGCGGGACTATCTCACCCTTTCCTGGGCGCGCTTTTCTAAAGACGTCCAATCACATACTCTGCAAATCTCCAAAATTCTTGCACATCCAGCTCCTCGTGCTGGTGACCTTATCAAACTAGATGCCAGCCCAAAATCTGACGGAGGGGACTCCAACTTGGAAGTTATTGCACGTTTCCCAGGTGGTCTCGATTTCGGTCGTGGCCTTGTCGACATCAACTTCACTATGTGGCCACTCTTTAAATGTCTGAATATCGACAATATCTTGACTATATGCGAGGTTTGTTTCCTGATACGCATATGTGTGTTTACTGTCTGACTTCTTTTTAGATCGCTTTGGCTCCAACGGGCAGGGTGATTTTCTTCTCGAGGTACCCCGCTATGCTTGGCGTAAGAATGATCTACCTTGTCATAATCGTGTGCTGACTACTTTATAGATCGCAGTATCTACGATTAAGTATCTCGTCGAACTTCGTGGTTGGAGCGGTATCGCTTTGCCAGCAGTACACTCACGCGATGCTAAAATATACATTGACGACCCTGGCCCGTGGATCATGGGCCTGGCCACCGAAGCAAGATACAGCATCAGGCCTGCACCAGAGGTCTGCGTTTGCGACTTGGACATTAATTATCTGTGCGTAGCAAAAATACAATGCATCGCAAAGTATCATATTCTCATAAAGTACTTGACAGGAGCTGTCCATCACCTCCACCCAACGTGGTCTCGGTTAAACAGCAACGAGACAAATACAGACAAAGATTGTTGGCAGCCTTTGAGTCTCATTATCACCCAGATCACTCCGTGCCTAGGTGCGTCATGCAATTCTTGTAGCTTCAATCTGACCTAATATTCCCCCTAGTGAATTTAAGGAGGCCTTCCCTGCCGGCAGATTTAGGCCTGTCTGTAAAATACAAGCTAAACGTGGGGCGTCGTCTGCTGCGGTCGCTGATCAGATCAAACCACCAGAGTGGTGGCATTCTACTCGCATCATCCAGGCTTTTGACAGCGTTCTGGCAGATAAGGTAATTATGTTTAGTGCCACATTGATGACCTCATTTTGACATACACGTATCACACAGTTCAAGAAACCTTCTTTATTGAAAAGGATCAGCATGTTCGGCACACCTAGGCGCCCACCACAGTTGACTGCTGCAGAACAACTTATTCAGCACTCTATTCGTAAACGCGCCACTGCCTTTGTGGACGCTCGTGATGACCTCGAGACCAAGATTGGCCGCCTTTCACGTCGTCTTAATTTCTTGATGACTGAATCTGACCTCTGGCGTGACAAATTCGTCACCTTTGAGCAATATGCAGAGAAACTCAGCGTCGAGGCCAATCAATTGAGGTCAAAGATTAATAAAGAGCAACGGGAGACCAAGCGACTCTCCGGACTGGTTACGTTGACTGCGGTGGAGAAGACGAAACTCCAGAATCGTGAGTTGTGTTGAGTTAATACCGTGCTTTTTGTTGCTCATGCGAAGTTGCAGAACTACGTGACACTGAGGTTGCTCACAAAGATGCCATCACAGAGTTGGAACGAATGCGAGAGACCATGGAGAAAATGGAACAAGAGCGTGCCGAAATGGTCGCCGAAGTTGAAGCTCAGATCGAGCGAGCCCTGGCCTCCATGGCCGTTGAGCTTGATGACTCGGACTATGTCAGTTCTCGACCACAGAGTCGTCTTTCTAATGTGTCGGGTACTCGCTCTAGGCGTACAAGCGATGCTGCGAAATCCAAACATCTCCGGTCGTTTGGAACTGAGTCAACTCTAGCTGAGTCTTATGGAGAAGGAGTTGTTGACGAAGATGATACTACCACCCCTTCCAAACTGATCCGTGAAACTGGCACCATCATTGAAGATGATGAGGAAGAGCAATCTGCTGCCAAGAAAAAGAGGTTCTCAGCGTCAGAAATGGACGCCCCACAAGATGGTATGAATGCGGTCGACGAAGGAATCAGTATAAAGAGCGATAAAATCGCTCAAAAGGTTCTAGAAATCCAGCAAAAGGTACGTGGATCTTTATTGCATCTGATTAGGTTATGTTCTTATTTTGTTTTCTTGTAGTTGGAATCTGCTCTTGCTACGGATCGAAGGCAACAAAAGTGGAAAACTCATGCCGAAAGTGGAGAAGAGTCTTCGGAAGCTGGATCTATTCGCTCCAGGGCATCTCGGACCCGCAGGGTACATTCCAAATCTAGTTCCAAACTTAGGACACGAAGTGGCACAACGTCCTCAACCCAGACCAGCACGCCAACGACCGTTAAAACAGAAGTTGCTGATGTTACTCCGTCGAAACATACCCGTGCTGCAGCTGGCTCAAAGGAGGCTGGAACGCCAACTCAGAGCTCTTTTTTGGAGGTGGAACAGGACGAGCAAAGCACGCCAGAGATTGTACCCTCTCCTGTCGAGACTGAGATCACCTTGCAGGAACCCGATGCAGTTGTTGGAACTGTTAGAACTACGCTTGGGCTGACAGATGAATCCGACACCGACTTCCAGAGCGCATATTCTACTAGCCCGCGCGGCAGTTATGGTAGTTTGGAAGGCGACGATCACAACGACGTCTTGTCAGATCATAGTGTTGGTGCTGAAAAAAATATCGAGGACCGTTTGTCTGCTCCACCAAAAACGCGACGAGAACGTGTATCTAGCACTGCTACTGCTATAGTAACACGCGATAAATTGGAGGCATAGGTCAAATTATCTTCTCATTCTACCTACCCCCACGTCCGATCTCTCGTTGTCGGTTGACTTGCTTACTGTTATCGTCTTTATATGCAAAACCAGAAGATACCACATTGTTCACTATAATTATTATTTACACACATTCTTTACACGGAAAACTTATTCCCCAGGCTCTACATGTTACAATCTAGATTTACATATTAACTGTCCATTCTTCTTCGAGCGTTGAAAGACTTCACGACGGTTGCGACTTGATTGAAAAACCACGATTGGGAAGCTTTATCTGGAATAAATGCGAATTTATCCTGCTCCTTGCCGGCCTTGTGGGCAAAGCGAATCCCTGTGTCTTCGACAGTCACTCCTTGGATCTGTGTAAACGGCAATTCCCACTCCAGGCGGAGCTTTTTCGACCATAGAGATAGCACTCTTGACGCCGTCAATAGTATCACATTGTCAGCCCCTGGGGAATCTATAGAATGTACTGTGTGAGAAACGAAAATTAAGGCAAATAGGAAATATCAATGACTGACTTATGTGTGCAACGTAAAATTCGCGACGATAAGAGCCATTGTTGAGATCTTTCATCCATGACTGGCCCAGAGCTTCCCGAGCCGAATATGACTGTAATGTTTTGAAAATTAGTTACTGGACGAGTAGATGACAGACTGAATCGAACCCTGAGGACACCATCTGAGGGGACCAATCGAGGCTACGACAATTAATTAGAGAACAATAATATGTATATTGATTTGTCAAATTGACGAACTAGCCTGACCCGGTCCCTTGCTGGATTATCAAAGACCGTGGTCGTATTCCTGATCCCTAAATAAATATGTTCAAACGATAGAGCCCTGTTTTTGCTCCAAGTGAAACGTACCTTCTGAGACATTAGATGCTAGATCAAAGACGCCGACAACAGGTTTCGTGACAGCCCTGATATCAAGAATTATTCCTCTCAAAAATAAGGATATCACTCATGTGAAAGCAACGCACCCCACCAAGCCTTTCCCTACTCCTTTGAAAAATCCGAAAGCACCTTCTGATTCTGCGCCTTCAATAGGCTTCATCTACGGGGATGTTTAGTGCCACAAAAAAATCATCCAAGGAGACAGGCTTACAAAGACACCTTCCATTGCACTAGTAACGCTGCTTGCGAAAGCTTCTCCTCCAGCGGTGACGCCGTATCTACGCAATATAATAAGTAAATATAATGAGAGATGTCATTAAAGTTGAAAAGGTTCAATTCACATGGCATGGCGAGGTTTGTTCCTTCGTTGGGTCATGCGCCTACGGGCTTGATATTCAGAATCAAAAGTAGCCGCAGAAAGTCCTGTGTAGTATTTCGTAAATTTACAGTTATACGTGTGAAACAGATGTTAATCACCTTTGCCGACGCTGCTAGTAAACTTGGTAACACTGTCGCTCACTCCGAACACCGTCTTCTTCACAAAACTCGCGGCACCCTGATAAACTAGCAATAAGAGGAGTTCTAGGATGTAAATATTTTATTCTTACTTTTGCTATTCCAATTCCTAATTCTTTGTTGCCGTGCACAATTACTCCTTGGAAAGGTTCATAGAAGATATCAGCCACTCCCGAGCTGACGTTAGTGAATAATCCAACAGGGTTGCCAATAAAGTCAGCTGAGCCAAGAATGCGGTATAACTGACGAAGAACGTCTTGTCTATAATGATACATTATGCGGCTTTGAAGTTCTGGCATGGTGAGTCGCATATCCTTGATTGCAAGAGCGTTCATTTCCAAAGGCGCATCGTTGATATTTCCCACGGTCATAGTCAATGCATTCACCACTACTGCGAGGGGGTTCCTGATGCTCAGTCTACGCAAGGAGGGGGCTTGAGATAGGCATGCAATGATTAACCAACGTGAACTTACTTTTCTTCGCTGTTTACTCGTTCTGTGCGCATGAAGGATAGCGATAATCGAATTGGCTGAAGCTCCAAGACTTCGAAATAAAGATCTTGACCTGTAACATTATTACTAGGGTCAGGAATATCCTCAGGATGCTGTATCAGGATGCTGTAAGAATATCAAGTCAGAAAAAAATTGTAGCACAACAAAGAGGCCATTTACTCTGCAACGCCTTCTTCCCATGACGCTCCTTTGATTTGTGTAAGATCGAATATAGCAAAGAGAAGGTCTTCATCGGCTTCAATCGTAAGAGCCTGTAAGAGCACTGAACAGTATTTGATGAAAAAAACACCATGTTCTAAGGTTTCATAGTCAGTTTCGATCCCCTGATGTGACTTGAAGGTTTACAAATACCTTGATCATTCAACCATATGATCGATGCCTGAACAGTCGGTAATGCACCAATCCCCGCTGATTCCTTCGGAATCGGAGTAGGCTGAACAATGACAGGGTAGAGAGCCTCGTGGAGTTGGTTGTCGATCTGTAAAGTCCCAATAGCTACAATTATTGACTGGGAAATCGAGCTGGAATTGTACTCGAACTTCATCGCATCCATGACGAGGTATATTACTTCGACCATTCGCTTGTTGATCAATGATACCCCAACACCAGCTAGCTCTACAAGAACTGTTAAGCTAGATTCCGCTTTTTCAGTCACTGCCTCAAAGGCTTCAGCACTGCTTGAGATTGTATCTTGTCTGTAAACCGACATGGAACCACTTCGCTGGCGAGGTCTATAAAGACTCTGATCAGGATCGTAGTTCGTGATCCTTAAGACCTGCTTTTGACCATCAGCTCGCACATCCAGAGAAACTGCACGAGACCTTTGTTGGTCCTGAGAATTGTGACTAAGTAACGAACGCGATGGGTTAGAGCTGCATGACGTACATTGAACTTGAATGGCATGAGGTCTCCGATTTCCATGATGTCGATCACTCGCCGTGCAGCACCAATGCTGAGGAGTATTTTCTTATCTCTGGCAGCGGGATAGTCCCAAGCGTATTCCATTGATGTCCGTGACCTCAAAGAGTATGTCACTGCTTCATGCGGTTGCTGGTCCCGACTTGCATCCTACTCACATTGAACGACATATGTCAATGCATATAAAACTATTACGACATACCTGTTGGGAGAAACCTATTTTATAATCGCTATTATTCTCGATCACGAATGGCCATTCTCCATCTGCAAGACCAAGATGCACAAAAATCGTTGAATTTTCTATCCGAACATCCGCCCTTATCAAGTCATAGCTAGGATCTTCGCCCGACCGACGAAGACGAAAATGCACGGTACCAATGTCTTCAATATTTATAGGGGGGGACCTGTGAAAAAATCAACGTTACAGAAGGATATTTGGATGAAAAGTTAAATACCACTGAGCGTTTAAACCAGGATAGGCAATGGTTAGAAGCTTATCATCTCCCGGCCTCAAAATTTGGAAAGCACATCTCTGACCAGGTTCAGCAATCGAACGATCCCTGGGTGTGACCCCATGTTCCCTGAAGGCAATTGTCTCTTGAAGCTCGTTTTTTATCAAGAAACGTGGCGCAAGAGTAATGACTTTTGATAGTTTGTACTTCCCTAGTCCTTCGTTCCATGACAAGCCAACGTGATATTCATCCGCCCTTTGTCTTTGAGAAGCGACGACAAGTTCGGTCTCGGCTGCAGGTGCTTCGAAAGAAGTGACCTTTAAATTTTGAATTAGACACTTATTTTCCATAACTAAAATGCATTCGGCTGTTAACATACTTTTGACCAGACTGAATCATTGATTTTGAATACAAATTCGTGTCCTTGTTTACTTGGATGAGACAACACTGAGTTTATGCACATATTAAGCACATTAAACACTTGACAATGTGTTCTGCAAAAATCACTTACAAAAAGGTGCAGGTTTTGAAAGAGATTCTGCAACAGTCTTGGTCAATGAGGCACGCTACTTTTATTTGTATCACTCACCGGGACGAGTGTCTCCAGCTACATCTTGAGAACCTGCACGAGTTGAGCGGGCAGATTTGACATAAAATGGCAAACCAGTCTTATTGACGATTATATACGGGCTGTATATTTGGACTTTGAAAGCACCTCCGGAATCCGGATGACGGCTATTAATCGTTAGAATATAATGTATCAATTTTACATTTGAAATTATGGCCAACTCACACGTAATTCAAGCAAAGGTTCAATTTTCGGTCATATTGATCTCGTAAACTCAGTGTGTTTTCGATCTCAAAATCAGAGTGACCGTCAGTGTTTATGATGGTAAATTCGCTTGGTTTGTAGACTAAAATTGGAGTGATCAAATATTTGTGGGTTTGAGAAAATAGATATTCTCTACCTGTGTCTTGAACGTTTACATTAAGCAAGATGAAGTGGCCAAGCTCAACGGAATGAACCGGCATGACACCCCCTTTCCGCAGATAACTTTTCCAGTTTTGATTCGTGTTTTTGTCGTATATTCGATATTCTACGTTATAGGGGAGTAGATTTTCTAGTTCCAGAGGCGCGCGAAGTTTGAGATTGATTTTGGGATATTTCCTGCGAACATAAATATCTAAGAAATGTGGAAAGGCTATTTAACATCAAATAGACGTACGAGGGTGAAGTGTCCGAAGATCCTGTTTGTACCCATGCTTGAAGTCTGAACGCTGCTTCTTTGGGGTCGCTGTGTGGACATTTAATCGTAAATCCTTTCCTGGAGATCAAATCTTCCCAGCGTATAGGGAACGACCATTTGTACCCAAAGCCCTCTAAGATGTCCGCGAATTAACAGCTTGTAAGAAAAATTAAGTAAACTTCTTACGGTCAGGTTGAATTCTGATTCTATTTTTTGTGACCGCCTCGATAGGGAGGGAATAGTCTTGCCCTGGTACGATCTTTTCCAGAGAGTAGACGGGATGGCCAGCATCATCAACTAGCATTAGTTCAAGGGGATATAATGTCAAATTCTCGACCTTATAAGTTGACCGTATTGTCACAATTTTGGTGTTGTCAACCACTGTAACCTCACAAAGTAGACGGCTTGGGTATTTCTCAGTCCTGGGCCTGAGCGAGTAAACAAATTCTCCTTCGCGGTCAACAGGAATGCCACGCAGTTGTTCCCATGTTTTTTCTGCGAACTGTATGCCAATATTGTGTTGACCTGCCGAAACATGCTATAAATACTAGTTAGTCGTAGAAGTAAGTTTTAATAACCAAAGTTACCTCGCGCATGGTCTTCCAATCATCGAATCGCCAATCAATAGCCTGATCATGCAGGATCTTAATGGCATCAACATCCTTGGTATTAGCAGTGCTGTCTGTGTCCGACCAAACAAAAATAGGAGATCCTGTTTGATTTCGTATGCGATAAGGTGCATACGCTCCACGAGCCTTCTTAAGAAACGAGTCTGCTTCTTGGCTCCATGCTTTGAGTGTGGTAAGCGCAAGTTCAACGAAAGTAGTGCTGATATTGAGGTCTAAACGTTCTCTTGCCGATAGCTTAAGATCAAAACCCCCGGTCGGATTTTCTTTCAGAACCTTAGAGAACATGTTTAGTCAGCAAGTCGCTGGGAGAGAAGCAAAAACGCTCACTGCTATCGTCAATGTCCAAGGATCAATCACTAAGGTCAGGATCAGCTAAGCTTCCCTTCTCCAGAGATATGAAATTTACAAGGTTCCCAGTGTGAATTAGTCAAATTCCAGTATGTGATCATACTGGTTATGGTCGTCGTTGCATGCATCTATTCAAAGTGAGAGATTGAAGTTTTACTGAAATTTTCAAAACAAAATAGATACCTGTCCAGTCCAGTCCTGTGCTCCGACAATGAACGGCTTCAATTTGAGATGAAGCATTGGTTGTTCGTGTAGATCGCCAATGAGAACCAGTCTGAAGCCGTCAAAGGATCCTTTAAACTTCAGGGGTTTATCAGGGGACGTATATTTCGGAGGATTTTTTTTTTGGTTTTGCAAAAAACTTACCAGCTCTTTAGACATCGATACTCGCGCCTTTCCGGTAGACTGTGCTGGATTAGAACCAGAGCGTTGAGATGCCGGGATTTGGTTCCCTGACCGTTCTATTTCTTGAGAGGCTCCAGAGGATTTCTTGACGTTCGCAAGAGACTGTTGTGAACTGCCATATCGTTCAATTGCTTTGTTGACTATTGATGTGATGAGGTTAATGTCTCGATAAGATGCTCGAAATACTATTGGCTTGGAGAAAAGTTCGATATTTGTGATTTGTTGCAGAGATGAAGATCTGCTGTCGAGGGAGAATGTGAAGTCAACATCATCTAAGAACCGAACACTTTCTGTGGCACTGCCCATCTTCATCAGCGACATGCCCAATCGGTTGAGGGTTAAAGCCAGGACACCCTATGACGATGTTAGAGAAAAACAAAGAAATGAACAAGAAAGGCGACACTGCGACTACACTGTTCCATTTCGACGTACCTGTTGAGAGAGTAGTATTTGCCCAATGTAAAGACGGATAGCTCTTGATTCTGGATCCGCGTCGTTTTCCAGAACACTGACCGACACGTCATGCAAATCAAGACGAAATTCAAAGCTTCCCTCGTTTGTTGCGCTTTGAGAAGGTTCGGTGGCTGTCTGGATATATTCAGAAGGTGAGCTCGACGGTGGTTCCTCTCTACCAAGTGCGCTAGTAAAGAATTCAAGCAGAGATATTACTGGATCGATTGCAAAGATGATTTGAGGAGAGTCCACAGTCAAAACAGCCAATGACGATGAGCGTTGTCCACCTGTCATAGAATACAACAACATAAATTGATTGCGGTTATGTTGCGCGGCGGGTATGATTTCTCGAAATTTATTGACTCCCGGTCTCGTATTACTCATTGTGAAGGACCGTAGTACAACCTGCGCTTCACCCGCGCCATCGGAAAGCAGTTTGAACCGAAGGGTGTTATCGTTCAGTGCGAATCTGGCTATTCCATGGTCCTTGAGTTCAGACTCAGTGAAGGCAGATGCGTCATAGAGGTGAAGCTTGACTGCATTGACAGACACCACCAAGTCAAGCGTTGTCCAATTTCGTTGAGATGTCGAGCGTAGCTCTGGTTCTAAATGCACATTAGTTGAAACAACGGCGGTCTCTCCCGATGCAACCACCGTTGTTCCTTCTTCTTTGACAGTTTCATTTTCGACAATAAACACCCGAGGGATTTCGCTTGCTAGTTGCATCAGAAGCGAATACTGCACTTGTGTTAGATGTAATTTGACATCCGAGATTTTGACTGCGACCTAATCAGGGGTGCTATAATTAGTCGCATCATCATTATAAAAAGAATGTTTCATTACTTGTGTATCAGGGTAGTCAGTATCCTGGTTCCGATCGATATTAGTGGTTTGGACCACATTGGCAGACACGTCAATGTCGTCGATAATTTTCAACGTTTGAGTCTCCCCTTCTCGGTGAAGACTTGAAACTAGTCGGATGCCATGCAATCCTGCAATGATACGATTCACAGTTGCCTCAGATATATTGTGGGCATCGATTTGCCCCAGTCTTAAGATGAGAGCGTCGGAGCTGGACGTAGGATTGGAAGAAAATATTACGATCGGAGTTTTTACAGAGACTTCGAATTGCATTCGCTCGATTTCTGAAGCTCGCTGGACTGCTACTTGGGTTGCGGCGTCATACAGCCCCTTCAGTTTGGCCAGTTTAGATAGAAATAGATATAGATCATGCAAAGGTTGTTCCACAAAGTGTAGCTTGATGGATGCAGCGTCAAGATGAACCGAAGATTTAACTCCCGCGTAATTGTCTTCTTCCGGGTCAAAAGTTTGATATCTGAAATCTGCAAAATTCTTCCCCTCGATGGATACTAGCCGATTGAAGTCTCCTAAAATCGCATAATCCTTGTTATCGTTCGTCAAAGTTAAATTCCCAAGACGACCAGAAACACGAAGAGTTTTCGGGCGAACAAGAACGGTGACATCAGCGGTTGAAAGAGCAAGTGTAGCCAGAGGCATAAGATCGTTCACCAATATCACTGTACATAAGTTTTGTGTCAGTTCTAATCCAAAAGAGGTAGTATATAACGTACACTGTACACCTGCAAACTTCATCAAAACTCTGATCTTGCCCTCGACATCACTTGATTCAGCAGTAGGTTTGTCAATTACATTTGCGACCTGCAAGGTACTAGGTGGGGGAGCTTGCTCAGAAGTTGGAACAAATGTCGTCATGACAAAATCGTATAAAGTGAGAACTGGCTCCGGAGCAGCACGAAATACTAGGGTCGAGATCTTAATATCGACGTTCTGGTCGATGCCTTCCGCCATCGTCTGAAATTCCGGAGATTCCTTTTGTACGCGCATATATGATACTTGAAGGAGACCCTTTTCGCTCAGCGACCCCAAATCAGGAGTGGAAATGAACTGGATCTCCTGACCACTTGGTTGAACAACGTTCATTGACACCGAACTAAAGGAGAAAATTAGCACATATCTTCGAGCGAAACGGAGACCGCATACCTGAGATTAATATCGACCTTCATGTCGTATTTCGCTAGAGCAAAGGCCAATGAGAAACGCTCGAGCTGCAAATCTCCCAAGTAATGCTCTTTGCCATCGGTACCCGACTTTGAAATGACAGCACGCAGATTTTCGACTTTAAAGTCAAGTTCGAAAATGTGTTGATGCCATTCAGGACGCTATACCCAATGATAGTTAGTGTCATAAAGGCACGAATTGCCGTACTAGTATACACATACATCCAACGTTCCGTCTTCTGCTTCAAAGAACTCTTCCTGGTTAGGTGACTTAGGGTCTTCTTGCTCGTCTTCGTCTTCGTCAACATTGTATTCTTGATCTGACTGGCCAAATAGCATAGCCGGAAGTTGAAATGATGGTGCTTGGACAGATGTCTGGAAAGCCACTTGTTCCCCACTATCGAAGCGGGGAATGCATACATCAATAAGCCGCATAAGAGACTTGTACTTAGTGTCAGATATGTTGACCTGGAGGGAAGGTAGATTTCCCGAGACTTTGAATTGAGCCAAATTGACTGCGGTAGGTACGATGGATTTATCGATGCGGAGATCGACGTTGATTCTTTCGAGGATATGTAAAGAATCATCGGTCTCTGAAACAAGAGCTTTTCGACATGCTTGTAGGTTGTCGCCGATAACAAACTGATGATATCTCAGCTCGTATATGGGGTCAGAGAAAGCAGAGAAAACTGACCTGTGCATCTTCAAGTCGGAGTGACAATTTATCGTACATCAGTGATTCAAGCTTTTTGTAATCGTCATCGGTGTATTGTTGGTTCCTCTTCTGATGTATATTATGTATCGCTTCTTTAGAGACCAAGTCACTCTCGATAGCGATATGTCCTGCATCGATGATGAGGTGTTTGCAGTCATTGGTAGACACACTACCACAATTTCAGTAGTGGAAAACAAGAAATGGAAAATCATCCTTACTCTTCGGGTATTATAATTATGGGGGCATTTAAGTCCATCTGAATGTCAACCGTTTTGTGCGTTTGGAGGGCATATTCCAATCCAGCGCGCGTGTCTCTACGAAGCCCCTCCAGGGTCTGACTTGCAGCATTCTAATAGAGGAAAATCAACGATGTGTACAGGCGAGTGTTAAAAGCAATACCAGCAGAGCTTCGACAGATTCCAATTGGCTAGCAGGGGGTTTGAAGAATCTGTAAACAGCTTCAACATATCCCTTATGATATATTATCTCCATGTGTCTCATACGAACGGTCAAGGCGCTGTCAGACCGTTCGTCCAGAGGATTATTCTCGAATTTGACGAAGAAGAATGGATCTGACTCTGCTTCTTCTTTGGAAGATATTGGTGATCCGTCAAGTGCCAGCTCTGTTTTTACATGAACGATTTGGGGGTACAGTGAGTTGGGTGTTGTCCCGTCAAAGACACGCAATCCGTTTAATGAGATAGATGCCTCAAAATTATCGGGCCTTTGAATAAAATTCGCGCCAAAGATGTCAAAGACAACAGACATCACTTCGCTGTTCTTCCCGTGGGGATCTGTCCTAAGTGCAAATGAGCCTTTATTGAGCTGGGCCGCGACCCTCATTTTTAGCGAATCTCGAGGTGTCTGCAATGCATCCACTAGCGCTGCTTTTTCGTCGAAGTCAAGGACATTGTAAAGTTGCTTGCGTTGTTCCTCAGTCATCTGGCCTCCGAATGCGGGATCTTCTTGAGTATCATCATTCGAAGACGATCCCCATAGCCAACTGCCCCAACCTTGCTTTTGTTGTTGCTGTTTCTTCTCAGCATCGAGCTTTTTTCGCACAGCAGTGTCTTTCTTCAACTTCGAGCGCGCAATAGATCGATAAAATCTGATGTCTTCGTAGGTCATCTTTTTCTCTAGCATTTCTAGTTTTTGAAGGTCCTACAATCGTTCTTTAGCAAGGTGTCAAAGGACAAAAAACAAACTCACAGGCGGAGTCAAAGTAGGGTTGAGGAGCTTCTTCTGAAAAAGCTCGACATATGCGTTGCGATCGTCTCGACGTTCTGCAAAATACTGCCAAGTCCATTTTCGGTTTTTATCGCGCACGCCTTCTAAAATTGCGGTCGCTGCATATTTGAGTCGTGCCTTTGCAGCATTCGAAGTAAATTCCTCTTCCGCGGGTCTATACTTGCCATACTTCCAGGAGGCACCACATAAGAATCAACGAATTCGGTAATTAAGTATATCTTACCTGCCGCTTTCTCAAGTATACATGATACATGTCGACCAATGATATGGCATCTCGGTACTGATTATCATCGAGTACTACACCGATTTCTTCGAAAAATAATTGGATGTCGAAACGAGGCGTTTTCGAGTCAATTTTATGATTGACAATGATCTATCAAATCAGGGTATTTAGTAATGGAAAGAAAGCACAGAAGTGCTGATGTTACCCTGCCTTCACCAGAAACAGGCTTCAATATATACTGGTGGTTTTGATCTCCGTCGCCGTGGGATATCTTCAAATGGTCAGAAAGACGACCAGTGAAGTAACTGAAAACATACCATCGATGAAAATTTCTTAATCGATTCAATCGTTGGAAGTCCAGCCATACTGGGAGAATCCGTGTCGAAGTAAAGAGCAAGCGACTGCAAATTGGCTAACTGCGGACGTGGTCAGATATTGCTCTTTTTGTTGCCTAAACAGAACATACCTTGTGAATAGCTCCTGCCGTGCTCTCGATAAATGCAGGTTTCCATTCGTTGTTTACAGAAACTACCGTGAATCCCGCTAACGTTACACCAGCCGCGAAGGGATGCTTTTGATGCATCACTCTCGTCATCGTTTCGAATTGAGCTGGGAAAGGACAAGTACTTACCCCAGGTACACTTAAGTTGTCCTCATATCGAATGTGAATATTCTTCACAGTTACTTGAACATTGTTGATAATCTTGGCTATGATAGATTGCACAAGTCCTTGAGATTGTGTAGAATCGTCTTAATAATAATGCCGGGTAAGGGGTTAAGTAAGGCGATATATCCCATGTTTATAGAGAAAGAGTTCGATGAAACATACCAGTCTGTGCCTCTGCTTGACCACGTACATGGAGCAGTTCCGCGTTTTCCAAACGTTCAGCTTTAGCTGCCTGTGCTCGTGCTTCATCTTCGTCTGGGTTACTGCTCGTCTGCGGGGATGGAATAACAAGTAAATATACGTCTTCTATCAGGACTTCAACAGGCTGGTTTCCCAGATTCATCCAGTGTAAAGACAGGGTAAATTTTCCAAGGTGTCCTGCATGTGATGCTGAATGATAATCCTTTCACTACCAGGATGCGCTTTGCTCACCTTCTAGGACATCAACAGGAAGCTGGAATTTGTCGAGGGCACCCTTTTTAAGCTTCAAGTTTCTCAGAGTCAATTGGCCTAGCGTTTAACATATAAGCCGATCCCTGTAAAGCGCAAACCATATTTACCTTGTCCTATCCCATAATTTACTTGATTCAAATCAAGGTTCATAACATAAGGGGCAAGAATTCGATTGAAGAGCTGTCTCAAGATTAGTTGGACCGTTGGGTCAAAGAGGCAGCTGTGGTACTAACAACATTGAGGACCTCCTTGCCAGGATCTAACCACCACATGGTCGCTGGGCGAGTTGGGACTTGTTTCTGGTATTATCCAGTGGGAAGGTAAAGTATAGTGTGTAGTAAAAGTTATAGTGATCTTCTGAAGGGAGAAGCAGAACCTTTTAAGGTATGACAGAATGAATGATACAGGACGAGAATCGTGATAAAGCCCACTTTGCACTTATTGTCACCAATGTTAGTGTGCAGGACCAGTGTCAACGACTCGCGCAGGGCGTCGGGCGTCGGTACACAACGTCATGTTACGTAATCAATCAAAGCTTGCCGAGGCTTGAAGTTATTAGGCTCTTGCACGCTCCCTCCGGCTCCCTCCTTGATATATGAATCCAGGTCGCCATTCTTCGTGACGTATTTGTACAACTACATGAATTCTCTTATCACGTCTCGGCTCAGGAAGGATTCAGGGAATATCCACTGAAAATAAGCATATTCTCAGGAGTCAGCTATTGGTCACCAAATGTCGCTATGCTTCTGAATCTGAATGCAGTCCGGGTTCCGAAGTTTAGGACTATAGAACAACCCAGGAAGTTGATTGCTTCTCCATAAAGTGGGGTTGTGTCGCTGAGACCATTCAAACGCATTATCGCGGATTATCAAAGTAAGTACAACATCATATTAATAGCAGATATGTATAGTTCTCCAATGGCGATTTTCCCTGCAAAGTTCCAATCTTGATCCTTCGCTATCCAGAAGCCATCTGCGCTTCATTTTCATCATGAACTGAAAGCCTCTGGATATCTTTCAGTCTCTCTCAACGTTTACTATCTGCGCGCTCGATGCATCCCGCCCATAGGTCTAGTCCTCCTCTTCGCCTCTAGGCCTTACCGGTCTATATGACATGCTTTACAGGGGAAAGTACATATACGCGCATTAGCTTGCCTCGTGCAGGATCATGGAAGCTCTGGTGACGTGAAGGTCTGGCAAGTGTTGAACGTTGACATTCCATTATGTACATTGACGTGCGCATTGGTTTTTATAGGATATGTAGAGGGATCTCTTCACGGAATGATCCAGCCTGCATGTACCCATGTTTAAAATATGTTCCGGAGTAAATGTCTCCCTATTTTTCCGTTTTAACTTCACGCCTTCCACGATCGAGACCTGCGAGAAAATGTTTGGTATACATCAAGATCTAAGTAGAAGTTGGTTAGCATGTATACGTATACTGTTGTATACCCTAGAGCAATCATTATAAACGAATGGCTTCCTGGGTGCCGAATTCATTTCCGTACCTTCCCGATCTCCTCGTGACAGTCTCTCCCCATAGTGGACGACCCTAGCAAAACAAGCTATATAATAGGTCTCGAGGCCATAAGATGGTCGTGTGCTTCAAGTTGCGACGTTTCTGCCCCCGATCTCCCATATTACTAGCACTGTCATGTTGTCCCTCTACTCAAAGGCTGCCACCCTTCCAGGATCAGGCAACGCCCAACAGATGAATCAAGTACAACCTTTTTATTTGCTAAATCTGAGAATATTGTTAATTCACTACGCATAGCCAGGGGATCTTCACGACGCAATCGTCTCCTTCACAAAGTGAGTTCACTTTCTGGAATGTCCTGAAATGCCGCCGATACCTTCCCTTCAGTCTGATTGTCGATTCTGGCCGAGGGTCAGTTCGCCTATCATGTACTGTCCCAACGTGGAGCACTTCTACAGAGACATGTGTGTTCTTTTGCTACTCATCAGACATCACCAGACGCTGAGCCCTGACACTCCGGATAGGCCTTGATTTGCATGATCTCAATGAGCTACGTTCCCGATTCCTTGTGTTTGTTCATGATTTACTCCAATCACTTCGTTCTTCTGGGGTATGTGCGCCTTTTATTTTGTGAATTGAAAATATGAAATATGCGATTTATTTCAAGGTGTCTGCGTCATATTCTTTATCCCCTTCAAGTTCGTCTCTGTGTGTGATAGGCCTTAGGCCGCTCGATACAACGACAGTGTTGGATAAATTGCACCAATCCAAGGGCACACTGAAAAAGTTCGTAATCCAATTTACACTTCTGGACCGTCTGTCCATCAACTGTATGTCTGACAACATTCGAACAGGGAACAAGTCGCTTTAGTTGATATGGACAATGTTACCTTTTTAATCTTGACTTAGGCCGAGCGCATTGCTCTTTGGATTCTTGGACGGACTCTTTTGTGGACTTTTGTAGCTTAGTGTATGGGAGCCATGTAAACCCCAGTGTATCAAGCAATATCAATCCTGTAGTATAGTCAAGTTCAGGAGTTCAAGATATTTAAGCTGGTTAAGGGGCACATACTACAGAATCGTTGAGCGCTCGATGACAATTATGAAATTTCAAATTTGCAAATATGGTACGCGGTATTTGCAGAATTTTTTGCCATTGCATTTGCCATCGAGCCGACTGGCCCAACCCATAAACACATGATTTTCTCCTGTGACAAGTGACTTAGTCACACCCCAAGCTGTTGATCGCTCAAATTTCGGCTCTCGTCCACATTTCTTCGTTCGTTTGGTTTTCACCTCGTTCTACTTACCATGGTTTCCCTCTCCGCTTTTCTCCTGGACAAAATACCCTACCGTCTTCCGCCTCACCTGTACTCATATGTTCAAGGAAAAACCCCCTTGTCAACCGACAAGGAGGTCGTCACGACCCTAATTTCATACCTCGTCATCATATTTTCGATTCAAGCCTTCATGAAAGATCGCCAGCCGCTCAAACTTACGACTCTCTTTCAAATACACAATGTTTTTCTTACCGTAGGAAGTCTACTGCTCCTCGTGCTTATGCTGGAAGAAATTCTTCCTAATATCTGGTACAACGGATTCCACCACGCTCTTTGCGCCGAACAGTCATGGACACCTGTAAGCTTAATTGGAGACGCGTCCTCTACATTTTACCAATCGCACTTCTACCCTTAGAAAATGGAATTCTACTATATAATCAACTACTCGTTCAAATACATCGAACTCTTGGACACCGTTTTCCTCGCTCTCAAGAAGAAGCCTTTGCGTACGTTATTCTTTTATGGATCGGTTGTAGTGTTCCGCTAAACGGCGACATCAGAATTCTTACACGTGTTCCACCACTCTGCGACCGCTCTCCTTTGCTATACCCAGTTGAATGGCAGAACTAGCATCGTACGTCGCGCTGTAGGCCGTGCCTTCTTTTTTTTTCGCTCACAAAACATGACAATAGTCTTGGTCTGTTATCACCCTGAACTTGGCCGTCCATGTCGTCATGTGTATGTCTTCATCGTGGTTATGCGGTATCATTGGCTGATCCAATATGGTAGATTATTATTACTATGCTACTGCTGGTGGCGCCAGATTCTGGGTGCGTTGCATATGTGTTTTATATTCTCTGAAAGATATAATGCTGATGTTCTACTATCTAGTGGAAGAAGTACTTGACCTCTATGCAAATTACTCAATTCATCATCGATATTGGTGTTGTTTACTTCGGAAGTCAGTACACCATCTTCATCTATTGTCGACAATCCATTAATCAAACCTCTTATTGCAGCTTATGAGCGCGTTGCCTTCAAATACTTCCCCGACAGCCTGCCTTACATTGGAAACTGCGCTGGCTCAGAAAAAGCCGCTGCGTTCGGTTGCGCCCTTCTCACAAGTTACCTCGGTCTTTTCATCAACTTCTATTTCAATACATACAAGAAGCCAGTTAAGAAAGTTGCATCCAACGGCACTGCTAATGGACACACCAACGGCAAAGCCAAGGTCAACGGCAATGGAGCAGTCAATGGCAATGGAGCGGTCAACGGCTCAGCGTGAGTATGAATAAATTTCATACAGTGGTACCATAACACTGAGATGTTTCGCAGTCACAAATCAGACTAACTTATAAATTTTGCGAGGAAACCTATAAGTTAATACGAACTATATGCGCCTATATACCTCTGGAATATTACATATGGCCACCTAATATTAGACGCTTCAAATTGGTCCTTTCTTTCGGTCGACTTGTTTTCTGCCGTAGAATTTTGGTACTTAGTCTTCGCAGGTTTGGGGGGATTGGACTTGCGCTGTGGCGTAGCATAATGACAGAAAGTTTATAATCCCTAATATATTGTTACGATTATTATTTCGAGCTGCGGGTGGATAGCGACGAACAGAATGTCGAGTTGGAAGTTCTCTGAAGATCGCAACGATCGTTGATTGGGCCTCGGACGCTAATTGCGAGGGACACTGCCACTCATGTTACACTATACCCCATTCAGTATGCCTAGGTTCTCAAGCCTCAGGTGCTTGCTCCAAATTCGAGGGTCTTGTTAATTCGACAAATGTGCTATATCTACCGGTAGTGAACTGTTTCCCCCAGCGCTAGTTCCTATTTTCATCTTACCACCATGTCCGACTCTTGGGACCACGAATCAATACCTGACGAAGAACCCCGCGAATTTCTTGTTTCTGTGGAATTGTACATTTCGAATGCTGCTGCCTCAGCGCTGCGAAAGGTACTCCCATCTCCCATTGTCCAGGCCTCGCGCTTACACTTCTTCTCTTCAGCCCCTACTGCCTCGTAAGAAGGAAAGGAGCGAAAAGCGCGAATCGACGGGCGATGAAATCAGGCTCAAAGGTTCGTAGGTATCTTTAGCTTCGAGTCCATTGCTGATTCCTGCTACTCGTACAGAAAAACCCAGCGCTAATTGGAATGCTTTGCAAAGCGGCACGAATGTGACAGGGCATTGGAGGGCGGCGACGTGTAGATTATTGGAGGAAGGAGACCGTTGCCTTCTCAATGTCTACCTTGATGTACGATCAAACTGTCTGACCGCGAGACTATATCTAATCTTTGACCCCCTAGGAGAGTCAACTGTATCAAACTGTCTACATCCACCTCCTAAATCAAACAGATATACGACAGGCTGACGGTTCACTGTTTTATCGCAAAGATTGCGTGGGGATCTTTTGTATTGCGTCAGTAGTATTCCGTTTACCACCCTTCCTTCACTAACTTATTGCTCTTCATGAACGCAGAGGACAACGCTGGACTTCATCATACACAGCCGAGCCCGTGTATCTTCATTTCCCAAATTCCGAGACGTGCCTAACGTGGCAAGCCTTATTGAAGTCCTATGCCATACCTGAAATTTATGGGCGATGGTTCTTCCCCGAGGATGGAGGGTCTTACCGAATGTGGCGGCAGGTGGAGCTTACGATTATCCAGGGCCGCAGTATGCTACTTGCGACTCAAGAAGATGAGCAGGTTAACAACGGAATAGACAATGCCTTTGAAGGCGACGGGGGCGAAGGCGAAATTTCTTGCGAAATCCACATGAACGATATCATATGTAGTCGCACCACGACCAAGAAAGGCCTGAACTCTTCAGACTGGCACGAGAGCTTTACGTTCCCTGGGTTGCCTCCGTTCGAGAACTTGGATATCGTCGTATGGCGGGAGAGGAAATTTGCTAGACCCTCCATCCTCGGTGTTGCTCGCATTGCTTTGGCTAATTTCCGACGAGGTGAAGCTGTGGAAGGATGGTTTCCAATCCTACAAGCCGGATCTATTGGCACGGAAATTCAGTTCGGAGAGCTGCGCCTGAAGCTTAGGGTCGATGAGTACGTCTTCACGCGGTGTGGCAGGTGTTAACACAATCTCATATTTAGTAGGGAAATTATATTACCTTATGCAAACTACGCCGGACTTATGAAGGTATGTCTAAGTCTGTACGAACCTTTATAGTCTGAAGAAATTTGGCTTAATTTAATTTAGATCTGTAAATCAAGAAGTTTTCTTGACTGGATGTCGGATTTGGAAAACCGCCTCAAACTGAAAACAATATCTACTCATCTATTGTCTATTTCCGTTGCTACAAATACCGTGGTCGAGCAGGTTCAGGAATATGCTTCTAGAGAAGTGGATAACTCGTCTTGTAAGCCATCATGCTAATCATTTCGTCGACTTGCGACGAAAAGGACTAATTGCACCTCATACAAGCTCACCAAACCTTATTTCGTGGCAATACAATATTGACAAAGACTATGGAATTATGCATGACATGGTATGGAAAGGCTTTTCTTGAAGCCAGTATTGGGACTGTTTTGCGCAGGCTCTGCACGGAAAAAATCGCAATTGAAGTCGATCCTATGCGCAGCGGCAAAAATTCAAAAGATGTAGAAAGGAATGTCGAGCTGCTCATTTATTGGTGTCACGAATTTTGGAACCAAATATATTCCGTACGAGCAGAATGCCCGAAGTATGTTGTCAGTTTTTTTTTGTGATTCTTTCCTCTAAAATATCACTTGTTTGCAGCGAAATGAGAATGCTCTTCAAAACAATTCGCAAGCTGGTTGAACAGCGCTATCCACCAGACCCAGCTTCAATTGATACAAACAGCAACAATCTGCCACGGCAAAGCGTTTCCGCTTTCTGCTTCCTGAGATTTATTGTGCCTGCTATTTTGCATCCACATTTATTCGGCCTTTGCCCAGGTCTGTGCATTGAATACAACCCACACCTTAGACTTTAACTAACTAATGTTTGATTCTTTCAGGCCTTCCACCTGTTCCAGTTCAACGTAGTTTAACTTTAATAGCCAAAGTCATACAGAGCCTAGCCAATCTCAACGCTGTTGGTTCTTTTTTATTTCTAAGATTTTAGGATTCTCGCTCATCTTTTTCTGTACTAGAACGTGCAAAAGGAGGCCTTCATGAGAGGAGTGCAAGATTTCTTAAAGGAAAGCATCCCGGCGATGATTGATTATATCTCTATTGTCTCGACTCCGATCGATGAAATACCACTGTCAATGTCCGGAGATGCGATGGATCGACATGATAAAATTAACATAGTCAATACCATTCGCCAGAGGACGAGGAATATGACAGTCTTGGACCGTGAATCTGTACCAATACTCCCACACCTCCTCGACGTGCCGAAACATCTAGCAATTATTACGTCCGCTGTTGTTCGCAGCTCTCGAGAACTCAGTGCGCGTATTCGGACCGGTGACGACATAGATATTGCTGTTGATAAATTCTGCGCGAAATGCTTTGAAATTGAAGAAGAAGCCTTGGAACGAGTTAGTCATCTGGCAAAACAGTTAGCGTCGAAGCGACGACCGTCTGTGCCAAACATTGGCTTAAACGATGACTCGTCAGAGCATACTCATGCACCATTTCCTCGTTCATCTGTAGAAGTCACCAGTACCGTGGTTGCAAGTCCCCGACCGTCAAGAAGACAACAGCGAACATCCAGGCCATCAACTGCTCCATCGCAATCTGGATCCATCAAGCACTCTTTTGCTAATCAGAAAACTTCCACTACCGAGGAGCATCGAGCAGGAAATGGACAAAACAATCGTCCAATACATTTAAAGGCACCGTCGACAGACTCTTTCCCTGCGTCCAACCGAAACCCGCCTGTAATACCGGTCCGTTTGCCGCTTTCCAACGAATCGACCAGCGAGATTGTAGATGACAATGGGAAGCGGAAAAAAGGTCTGCTTAGAGGTATCTGGAAAATATAACATGTTATTTATGACCATTCTGATGATGGTCGTATGTATACCTTAACCTATATATATATTTACATACCTATGGGACTTGATGATTTTAGTAGATAATAGCACTGACCCTCGTCATCTATTTTATTTAAGAGTTCGTTGCTTGTAATGGTTTTTGTACTAATTTCTGTACTTCAGTAGCTACCTCCCCAGAAGTGCTCCGTACAGTCAGTCGACACAGCTGCAATATAATTAAGATCCGCAAGGTAAAAGGAAATGTGAAAGATACCTTTGCTTCCCGATTAGGTTCCAACCGTAAAAGACATCCGACTTTCCCTTCAACCGACGTGTGTAGCACACCTGCCGCAACCAGATTGTTTGGATTTGGGTCGATTTCTTCTAAAATATTTAGCCGTTGCCCTGAAACAACCTGCCGGTTCTTTGTTATATCAAGCTGGTCCGCAGGGGTTAAGCTAATCGGGAATATAGATTGCGCTTCCCGCTCGCCTCCTATTAGTTTCCATCTCTCAAAGAAATCTGCTTGACCGAGTTTCACATGCTCGAAGAATTTTGTGAGAAGAATGGGAAGACGTATAGCAATGGTCTGGTGAGATCCTGCCAAAAAGGAAATCGTTAGGATGGGAGGGGAAGTAAATGTCTTTTTACATTCCACATGCAGGAGTTGTTGAGTTTGGCTTCGTTGGGCAATCGTACTTGGTGGTATCTTTGCAAAAGATACAGACAAAGCATCTGGATCTGATACATGGACAGTTGCCGTAAACGAAGTGAGAGGTGCATCGACTTTGTTTCCAAAATATATCGCCAGTTGTCCAATATGACTTTGGTAACGTGATTTGATACCCACTTGAATTTGCACATCTTCGTATAAGACACCTTCGTTAGAGTATGTCAGTTTCTCGAACCAGCGTTCAACGTTAGGTCCGATAGTCAAGCGGGGTGCTTTATCTGCAGTGTCCAGAAGAGGAAGGGAAGAAGGAGGATTTGGGGAGGAGGATAGGTTCAGGCCTGCAAGAGAATCCATAATATCCTGTCCTGTTCCAGGACTAGAGACACTGTTATCATTGCCGGATACATCGACCATGAGAGTTTTGCGCTTGGTGATTTCCCTGTCAAGGTTTGCTTCCTTTCCTCCGTGAATCCAAGTCCTTTTGTCGCCTGTATCGCCATGTTTCCTATTTAGACTGCCTATCAAGGCGCTAACTCGAGGCGGGAAAGGTGGCATCTCTTCGCATATGTTTGCAAGGAACTCGTCGTCGTCAGGGCGAGACGCCAATGCAAAAAACTCGCAAGCACGTTGTTGCAGCTCTGCATCGAGTACGTGGCGATAACGTTCGAATATATTCAAAAGTTGTGGCTTGATTTCAGGAAACACGTTGACCCATTTGATATATGTCGACAGAAGAAGCGCGCGAGTGGATGCTATACAGAATTGTGACTTGGAGTGAAGAAGCTGGAACTGTTCTATTGGACTGTACCCGGGATCATTTGCAATGAGATGCCCATATTCGCCCAGAATGTAGCCTTCAATAGTGGTAAGAAACAAGAAAACAGGTATCTAAATGATTTTATTCGCTTACCGCCGACTTTCACGAGACTTTCGTGCGCTGAAGGTGCTTTCAAATGCTCAAATACAGCCCTTGCTGCATATTCTTGTAGATCTTCAGTATTTGTTACAATCTGGACCACACGATACCATACTTCATCACCGACATGCTCTCCAGCAGTGCTGATTAGCTGGAGAATCATATCGACATACCACTTGTACGAATTCGCGTACTTCTCAGTGAGGATGGCAATCTTGAGCACCATCTCCTCCCGAAGCGCGTAATCCGCCACCCGAAGATATTTTAGGAGTTCTCCAACAATGAGTTCCGAGTTATCAACGTCGCACATGCTGTATAACAGGTCCAAAGCTCGGCGGCGAACTGAGATATCTTTGTCCCGAAGAGATAAAATGATCGTATTTTGATGTTTCTTTATTGGTTCAAGGGACTCGGCCCTAGCAGCAAGATGAGCCATTGTGTCGAGACCTAGGTAGCGAACATTGGTTTCTTTGGACGAAATGAAGCGAGCTAGGAGAATGGCTGCAGTTCCCACCAAAGGAGAATTTGTATCCAAATGAATAGCAAGACTGATGGCTTCGAATAGCACGGCATGTTGAGCATTATTGTGCTGAACATTGCGAGAGGGTTCAGCGCAATTATTCATTATCGTTTGCAAAACTTGATGGAGGACTGAAATGATGGTAGGATCCTCTGTCCAAAGGTGTAAGTAAAATCTACGGCTTGTCTTAATCATACATACTCACCCGTAGGTGGATAGTATTGAAGCAAGCGGAGAAGTTTGACTTGCAACCAAGGCGAAGGAACTTTATAGTACGCATATGTGGCAGAGTATTCGCGTTCAATGACAAGCTAGAGAATAATTTGAGGATGAACGCACACTTCTAGAATTTGCAAACAACGCACACGGTGTAATCGGTCAACAGCTTTTGTGTAGCATACTGCAAAAGCATCCAGATGATCTTGAGCAAGTGCCATGACAAGACTCGTCACGCAAATCACGACACCCTATATGCCAGTGTAATTAGATGTTATGAAAGATGATTTTGCACTGACATTTTCTTACTAGATCTTGGTCATCCATTATCGAAACAATTCTGAGAGCCCACTCTGCAGCAGGAATGACCTCAGGATGTTTGCGATAAAGGCGCAGAAGAGTTAACGCTGCCTTTTTCTTCACAAAAGTCTGGGAGGTACTGTTTGGATCCATTGAAGTTATGTCAGAGTCCCAGAAACAAGTGTTGGACATACGGAGATATGAGCAAGCGATGAACATCTTCCACAAGTGCTTCAGCCATTTCGCTCCCTCCAACGTTCGCTATGGCGTGCAATGCAAGACAGTTGTCGACTTCGTGATTTGAATCTAAATCTTTCCGGATTGAATTTACTACCAGTCGCAAGAAGTCGGAATTTTCGTGCATGAGTAATGTAACGGCCAGATAACCCTTCAGAGAAGTGAGTGACAGGCATAAAGCGAGTTACAAGAAGCCCACCCACGATCTGCTTTTCACTATACTTTGGACTTGAGATGAGGTTCACCGCTTCCATATGTCCGATATCAACTTTGTATCCTAGAATATACGTGAAGATGATCTTGGCAACATATCTAATTCATGTTAAGCTTAGACAAATGGATAACAACTCAAACCAGAATGATTACTTTTTCTTTTGGTATCCATCCAAGTTACCATCTAAGTATGACCATATCTCAACTTTCTTTGTATGCAAAGCGAAGAAGTCAAGGCACCAAACCTTTGAATTTCTTCCGAATGTTGGCCATCTCCTTATTGATTCGTTTCTCTTCGAGTTCCTTGACCCTAGCACCGCGGATGTCCGCGATGAACTGGGAGACGATAAGTGTAATCACGTTATAATGAGTATAGTATGTCGCACCTGGGTCAAGCCTCGCATACTGGTAGCCATGTTGATGAATAAGGAGTTGAAAACCAAGCCCAAGAAAGTTTACAGCTTTGAGATAGGAGTGTAAAGAAGTTGTTGTTTGCAGCAAGTTATATTACGGATATTCGTTGGTAGTTCATAAGAAGTAAGGGAGGTGTAAAACTCAGGCGATTGAAACGTTCTCCAAAGTTTAGAGAAGCTATTTAACCAGGCGTTGATCGAAACGACTGACTGACCAAGGTTTGCCAATATTATTGTTGTTTCATTTGGCGTGTTAATAGGAGTCACGTGCATTACGTAGGTTACTTCGAAGAAAACAAAATAAAAAAACAAATCATAGACGGCCGATCTAATACAATATACGATAATATACAAGAGGAGGTACCAGTGGTGAGCGGAGGATAACTATTCTGCGAAAGCGTGATAATGTAAGTACGTAAGTAATTCAGATTAAATGTTGAAAACAAGCTAATTAATAGAAGAATATCACTTGTGTCTAGTGTCGTTGGAAGCGCTAGAATCTACTCCGGAAACGATTAGGGGTACCAGGTCGTGACTGGAAGACGTTTGGCGTCGTATATCCAGAGCGGGTCCCACCAACTGCTGGCAGTCTTGTTGCAGCAGAAAAAGGTGAACCCAGGGGTGTTGCTGCCCTTGAATGCTGCCGGGATTGATTGGCAATTCGTTCGTCGCTATATCGGTTCAGAACTCGGACAAGATCCCTTGTTAAGATGTCCAATTCCTTAATCTCTGCAATAGAAAGAGTATAATCTCGATCATCCGCTTCTTCTCCGGATTCGAACTCTTCTTCCTCTTCTTCTCGTCGCAGGATTGGCAATTTCTGGCCTTTACGAAGGCGACTCATCGTAATTCCTTCAAAGACTCGCAGCATGACGGCTTCCATCGACTTTTTCAGCCTCTGTACATCGTCCAGGACTCTAACGTCCCCGACAATTGGAAGCCATTCGTCGCATTCCAATCCACGTTCGACAACCTCCACACGATGAGCGCCAAATAGGATATAGGTTAGCGGGTCCAGGCGGGAAGTTGTGACCAAGTAAGTCTGCGGTGAGCCACCAGCAACAGAATCATTTCGGCGCTTGTCCGCAAATGCATACAGTTGCTTCTCGTCAGGAGGAAGGTTACCCTCAGCTACTTCACGCTTTCGGTGGTTCACACTTGACGGATGAATGATAGCAACCTTTTTTTTGGTTAGTGTTTGTATAGCATGTATAGCATAAACGGAAAGGGGTACAAACATACCTTGTCAATTGACGTTCTGTAAGTCCTCTCTCCGGTGCGCACACCAAACTTTGGTTGTGCACCAATCGCAATCAAAGCGGCCAGTAAAGGAAGTGAATCTTTATTGGCATTGAGTTCGGGGGGTACAACCAAATTTTTTGCGACTAGATTTGCATCCATCGTATTAACCGAACCTCCAGCCGACACATCGATGACGCCTGCACGATAAAGCGATTGTAATAGTTGACCCTTGATTTTTTGAATTGTCAGCAAGGTAGGCTTCGAGAGGAAGTTGTCGACACAAAATCTGTTGGCTGAAATATATTCTCCCCGTGATTGTAATAACCACCAATGATTGAATGCTCTTAGGATAGCCAATGCATCGGACCTAAATTCGTCCGGAGACCATGAATCTTTCTTTGCTTGGGCCTGTTGCTTCATGTGGAGGGGAGACATGAAAGGATCCCGATTTGAGAAGATGGCTGCAAGAGTGAGAGCATGATCCAAGCACCGGAAGAAACTACCATAAAGCACCAATCTGCCCATTTGCGCGTCCACTGGCAGCTGGAGAAGTACCCGTCCCAGCGACGTAAGATTCTTCTCGGCATCGAGAGCACCAACCATCTGAAGGTCTCTCATTGCAGCTTGGACGCGATTAGGATCTGGTGCTTCAATGGCTGCAGCCAATACCTCTTCAACAGTCATGCCTGAGAAGTTCAAAGCCTTCACATGCATAACGACGTTACTCAAGTCTACACGCTTCATTTCGACAGTCTGGTAGGGATGTAACGAGTTCGCATGCTCCTTGCTCAAGACGCCAAAGTATTCACCAGATCGATGACGTCCTGCACGTCCTGCACGTTGGTTCAAGTTTGAGGAGCCTACCCAAGCGGAAACAAGAGATGACATATGCCTGTCAGGATCGTATCGTTGTTCCTTGATCTTGGCTGTGTCAATGACATAGACCACATCGGGAATGGTGATCGATGTTTCTGCAATATTGGTTGCCAGAATAATTCGACGGACGCCCGGCGCTGGGGGTTCAAAAATGGCTTGCTGTTCGGCTAGTGGAATAGTGGAATGTAGTAGATGTATGGAATATTTAGGTGAATTAAAGTTAATTCCAAGGGGTCCGAGAGGTGATAACAAGGCCTTCTGAGTGGCAACGATTTCATCCCAGCCAGGGAGAAAAACCAGAACGTGACCTTCTTCAGAGGTTTGCAATACATGAGATACGGTGGCAGCGATGAATGGATGTGGAAGATCGAGATCATTGGTCTTGATTTCATTTCTCGGAGGGCGTAATCCTATTTTCATTGCGGCAGATGGGCCTAGCTCTTTGAAGACATACTGAGAAACAATATCTTGGTCGAAAACCCAGCGCATAGGACCGTTGGCAATCTTTGGAACATAATCATCCATATAATACTTTGTGACAGGGAATGACCGTCCAGGAACCGTGATAACTTTAGCGGGTGTACCAGCATCGTCCTTAAAATACTCCTGGAAGAGGGTTGGATCTATTGTAGCACTCATCAGGACAATTTTCAGGCTTTGATTTTTTGCCTTTTTCTGAGCAAGGAGTTGTTTGAGAACAACAAGTAGCAGATCCGTGTCGATGTCTCGCTCATGAACCTCGTCAACAATAACGTGGGTAACGTTATCCAAGCTATCGCGACCAGAGTCACCCGCAAGGGCCGATTGTAGGCGCTTCAAGAAAATGCCAGTAGTGCAAAAAGTAACTGAACCATCCTGTTCGGGGAATCTTGCATCAAAGCGAACCTGATAACCGATAGACTGGCCAAGGGTTTCTCCACGTTCTTTGGATACACGGTCTGCAACGCTGATGGCGGCCAGTCGACGGGGTTGGGTGCATATGACGTTGCACTTTGCGCCTTCTCCTCTATCAATGTATTCGTCCAGAATCATCTGAGGTATTTGTGTCGTCTTCCCTGAGCCCGTAGCCGCCATTAGAATGGTAACTTCGTTGTCACTAATGTGTTTTAAGACATCTTCCCCCTTGGTGTAAACTGGTAACGACAATCTCGTAGAACGCATTTTCTCCAGCTTCGGATCGATGAGATAAGCTTGTCTTCGCTCATGCAATTTCTTTGACTTCGCGGCCAGGGTAGCGAATGATTTCCTGTACCTGAATGTACTGGTTTCAGCCAATGGTTCCGAAGGAGCGAGGGCCACTTTTGAAGGACGATTTCGGTATAGATCGGTTCTTCGAATATCGTCAGTAAGGTCAGCGATAGCGTCTTCCAAGCCAGGACTAGCTTCGAAAGCCACCTTGGGACCCATACCAAGATCTTTGCCCGTCTTCGCAGCTTCAAGATAAGTTTTCCATAGCTCGGGATCGCAGCTTTCTAGATACTTTGTCACGTCGAGATAGCAATTAGTCTGGGCTGCCTTCTTGTTGACTCCGGACCCTAAACCTATTCTTCTACCACCGACAGACATCACAGCTTCCCAGATAGATGAGCGACTGCATATGAAATCGAGATCGGGTTGACCAAAGGAATATTTTCGACAGTAGTAATCCATGAAACTGCGCGCCTGTTCGTATCGGACAACTGAACCATCTGATAATGTTACATCCTGGAGGGCGGTAGCTATTCCTTTGGGCAATAGCTTCTTGTGATCGTCCAGCTTCGCCCCAATGTCAGTTAAATAGGCAACTTGCACAGAACATAATTCTACTCACGACTCCCAATTCTTGCAACTGATAAACAGCCGATAGAGCTGCCAGATATACGGATTGTTTCTTATCCACATGGTCTCCAGTGGCAATAATGGGAGGTTCAATCTCAAGCTCGACCGTGGTCCTATCATTCCATAGGTTAGCCTGGGGGTAATCTCTCAACAACGAAGAATTATCTCAAGTACCTCCATACATGCACATAACGACCCCCATGCAATACTTTTCCCTGTACCGATTTATACTCTGGTAATTTTTGCTTTACGGTGCTATAGAAGTTGTTGAGGGAACTTTTGGGTGTTTCTTTGTGCAGAGGTTTCAATGGAATTGGCGACTTGTTGTGTTCAGCCTCAATATAAGCTTCGTCATGATATGGACCTTCAAGCAAGTCTTGCGGTGGACCGCGCAAAGAAGAACTGTTTTTCTTGCCGCGCTTTGCGGACTTTGGTGCTCGTAATGATGAGGGACCTCGACTGGAGGATGGGCTTGACTCTACGTGACGATGCTGCTGACCTTTTCGTATATTGGAGGAGGACATAGACTGTGAATTTGGACTATGAGTTCTGGCGGAAGAAAAGGCAGACGAAGCGCTGGCTTGGTTTGAACGCTGGACTTTGGCGGGAGGTGGAGGGTGCGTCTGGGCGTAAGATGAAGATAAAGTGTGGGTAGTTTGCTGGGAAAAGGGACGCTTTATGGGTGGACGACTATCGATGTTGTCTTGAGAGGAAGAAGATGGAGCAATGGCTACGGCGGCGGATGCAGGACGAGAGGATGAGGAGGAAAAGGACCTTGATGCAGAGTCGAATTGCATGAGGAGGCGACGCCTTGACCGAAACAGAAGAGCAAGTCTCATACGGAAAAAATGGGGATGCGAGTGATGGTATACACACACAGAAAACGGGCTGACCTGCAACAACCGCACTCAGAGGTACACTTGTTTCGCTGTCTCGAAATAAATTTGTTCCATTCGGAAGTTCCCGAACATCTTTACTCTAGTGCACTGCTAACCAGTTAATTATTGCTCTCTCTATTCCTCTTAAATATCTTAGTTTAATCGCTGCGCCTTTCACTTCCTTCCATTCTTCTTTCCCCACTAATATCTCCAACTCTCTCAATGTCTCTCGTATGTGTTCTGAAATTATCCAATCATGATTCACTTCGAAATAAAGCATAGAGATTCATACCATGATTCTGCTCTTGTAAGTCGTGTATTGTCTCTTTATCTGTCTCCCCGGCATCTTCAATGGCTTCTCTAGCCTCCATTATTTCCATCATAAACTCCATGTCTTCTACTTGATCTTTCTCCGACATTTCGATTCCATTGAGCTCCAGTATATACTCTGCACGTGTCAAAGGATCCAATAGACATCGGTAGGCTTCATTTACGCGTGAAGAGAGGGTATGAGCCAAGTCTGTGTATTTCTGTGAACAAATGAGCTGCCAAATGCGTCGATTTAGGCCTGGAGACCCACAGGTGATTTTGAAGCCCAACTATCTGGATGACACATAGCTTGTGCTTGTTGAAAATGTGATTTCAGAGTCTTTGGGTCAACAACGAAAGGATTAGGCTCGTATGCAACATCAAGAAGGCGGTGATGGGTTGTTTTGGGTGGGAGTGGATATATGGACCAGCAAGATTTACAAACGGGTAAATTTGAGGGCAAAGGAGCAGAACAAGAGGGACATTTCGCCAACGTTGACTGCAGACGTATTTGTCGGACGATTGAAGTGGACCTCTGTGCTATAAAGGCTCTTTGTAGGGAAGGGAAAAGAGACAACATGGAGAAGATGACGTAAAGCGATGGTCGGGGTCACAATTGATCTTATTTAAATACTTTACTTCTCTTCTCTACCGCCACTGCCATGTCCTGATCCATGGACACCACCTTTGTTACCTCTCCCGCACATTTTCAAGACTTTCCTAATCTCCCAACCGTTCCTTCAGTTTCTTCTTTTAATCCTCCACCAACCCCTCTTGCTCTCATCCACGATGACGACCCAGACATCATAAACTCTGCTAACAAAAGATTGCGTAAAAAGTCTCGTCTCTCACGCTTCTTTTCCCGTCCAAACTCCCACTCAGACTCTCCCTCCCCCGAGACACGTCGACGTTCCAGCATACAGTCTGAATCGTCCGATACACGCTCAACCGAGGTTCAGGCGTCTGGTCTTGACGACTTGCCCATTAATCTAGATAATGCCGCTCTCTGTGGCCAGGATATCCTCGCTGATCGTTATGAATGGGCAGTGGTTTATGAAAATCAGAGAGGGTATTTCAATCTACTCTGCATCTTTTTTCCGGCTTCTTAACCCATAGCTTTCTAGCCTGACATTCTTTTCAATTCCTTATTACTCCAGCCTTTCTCTGTTGCCTTCCGACCCTTCACCGTTCACTCTTCCTGAAGCATCATTGAAACGTTCCAAGCAACCCCCAATAACCTTGGAAAATTACCCTCTTCCGGACGGTAACTGGCGTTGGGTTTCTCGATGCTGGATGATCGATATGCGTACCGATTCAGGGGAAGTGCAGCACGATGGATTCGAATATAACTGGATCTTTAGGAGACATAATTGGCGTGCACAAATTGGTTCATTCAATTCTGGAGGCTGGGTGAGAAGGAGGCGCTGGATTCGACTCATGGTTCGACCTGGAAAACCAAAAGCAGACACCTTTGACAATGGTGATTTTTCAATAAACCCTTCTAGTGCAAAGGAATCAGACAAACGGCGCCATCGACTTTCTATGGTCTCCTCCTTCCCTCCTTCCGTAAACACCAATAATACGGGTGTTACCATGTGGCCCCTAATTGACCCCGACGAAGTATGGATGGGTATCTGCAACGACGATTGGCAGCGTTGTCGTACCTTGATGAAACAGTTTGGAAGGGATGGTCGTAAACTTGAACTGTGGAAGCTTTGGCTTGGCTTCTATCACCCAGAACACAAGCAAAAGTTCTTGAACCCTGATGACAAGGGTAAACGACGAGAAAAGCAATGGACAGAAGATGATGGTCCTCTTCCCTCAGAACTTCTTGCTGCCGATATTCTTTCCCGAGAATGGGTTTCAATAGCACCGAGACAAGCTGTCATTGATGTCCTTCGTACACACGTACGTGTAACCACTTACTTTGTCTGATATGTACATACATACTGACTGTGTATCTATTAGGGCCAGGAAATGCTCCGCCTTTTTATATTCCCAGAATCGCGTGTCCAGTTTCTTACACTCCTCGCGCAGGCGAGCCTCTTACCGGAAATAAATGTTGGGCTTGGAATGGGCGTCAGTTCAAGCGACATAAATTTCTGGAGTTATGCCAGTGATCTTGGAGCTATCGTTCGTTCTAATGCTCAAGACCGCGATTCTATTAGTTCCACGGAGAGTGCATTTTCAAACACCAAGTGACCTATATACAGGCTATACACACCTGATTTTCTTGGTTACTCGATTGAACAGTTGATTTCAAATAATAGTTCTCGGATTTATGATACCCAATCTTCTTACATTTGTAGGACCAGATTCCATACTTTTTCTATCTTTTATGTATTGCTCATTACCTGCGTCATCCTGTAGTAATGACATCTCGAGAACAATCCGTGATATACACGCTTACTGGGGCTAAGTAATTATCACATGGTTGGCCGACATAACCGTGGTGCATGATTAATTTCTCGTGTTACTTGCACAAAGTGTCAGACGATCCATCCACTCTAGATGTTCTAAGTCTTGACAAGTGTCCCTGGTGCCAAAAAGCACGGTCGACGATGAACGACCAACCAGCACGCGCCAGTCGACAGGGGAACACACCTGCTTTAATTCCACAACTAAATTATCCAAATCGGTCATGGCTCGACAAGATCCCGACACTGTCTGACGACCCTACACACCCTGCCCAAATCGCCCTGCGCACATATGCGCTAGCGCTGTCCCTATCGTTAGGCCCATCCCTTGTGCCATTTGTCGTTAACCTGCTATCGTCCCGGTCCAAGACATCGTCGAAAACAAACGCAATTACGCTGAAACGAGTATTGAGCCGCGAACTTGGCCATGATGGATTCGCCTTCGCGGTCACACTTTCCGTGGCAGGTGGAGCGGCTGTCAGGAAATATCTATGGCGCACTCTGCAGCAGGGTTCGGACAATGTGGACCCGGAGAAAGAACCAGCAGAAGATGGAACGGAGCGAAGCGCTTTGAGAAACGTGCTGAGAATCTTCTCGCGGGTTAAGAGATTCTTATTGGATTTGAGCCCAACCCAACAGACCTTCCTCTCGTTCCTCTTCTCATCGTCCATTGGGATCCTGCTTATCCAGGCAGGCCGACAACGTTCAACTCGTCTCCAATTAGCACGACGGGCTGCTACTACTACTTCACTTGCAACGTCAACTTCCCCACTAACCCACCCAGCCCTTAGAGCCGCTGTAGACCGTACCTCTCCGACGCTTGATCTGACATTACTGCTTCTTGTTCGCGCAGTGGACTCGATTCTTCAAACATTTATCTTGCAGAAACCCGTCCCACCTTCCTCTCCCGACCTTAAAAGTTCTGTGTCAGACAAGCATCCTGAACCGCACATCATCAGCCAGAAGCTTGAGAAAGAGCGGGTAAAGCGTGAAAATGAAATGCGCCAACAATGGACTTCCCAAGTCGACGCATTGGTATTTTGGGCTTGTAGTGCGCGGTATGTTTTCCTTTCTTATGGTAAATAGATATCTTGGCTGATCATGCATTCAAGGATAATGTGGTGTTTCTTTTACGAACCTCATAGGTAAGATACTACTTAATCGCCATAATTCATTACTGAACTGATGGCCAATTGGTCATGTTTACAGGCTTCCACGATCATATGTAAAATGGATTAACACCCTTGCCAACCTAGATGGACGAATTGTTGATGTTCTCCAGCACATCAGAGCCGGACAATGGTCTTATGTAACTGGCTCCGCTATGCACTCTGAACTTCTCCAAAATAGTGCGCGAGATCTTGGACTGCCACCATCTTGGGGAAATCCGTCCGCTATCCCAGCATACGGGGGAACGAAAGCGACTGACACGTGGAGGAAACTTGGCTTACACACTCGACCAGGCGTTGGGGGTATACCTTGTGAACTCCTCCACGCAGAAGTTGGTTCGAGTTTAGGCTTAACAAGCAGTTGCACAGCAAATGCGGCACTGAGATTCTTGACCGGATTCAAACAAGCGCTTGCTATATACCTTCCGGTTCGTCCTTACTCGTTATCGTCGTTTGCTCCTCAATTGACATTCATGATGGGTTCATTAGGTGCACTTCCTCCCAGTCCTCTTAACTCGCCCGCAAATTTTATTGCGGCCCCACCGACTGTTCGAGACTCTTTATGGTGCAATCAGAAGCACTACCTTTTTGTCCTCATTTATTGCCTTGTACTGGTATGCCGTCTGCTTCTCCCGGACATTCGTCTTAGCAAAGATATTTCCCTTTATTTCACATGATTTCTGGGACGGGCCATTTGGATGCGTCATGGCTGGTTGTCTAACCTGCGGCAGTAGTATCTGGCTGGAAAATGGCAGAAGAAGAGGAGAAATGGCATTGTATGTTCTCCCTCGTGCTGTAAGGGCGTGTCTGCCCGACAAATGGATCAAGAGTGGGTATAAAAGTATAAATATTGCTGAACGGTTCGTCAAATCTTTTTATCTCGTCCCCAGATACCTTGTTGCTAATCTATAGTTTCTCTAGTCTTGTATTTATTGTATCCTTCTCTACCCTTCTGACTGCGGCCATCCATCGCCCTGACTCGTTACGTGGCTTATCACGGTGGACATTAGCGTTCGTTACGAATGGTCCCAATGCAGGCTTCTGGAAGAAGAAGCGACGCGATCCCAGTGCTCCTCCAACTCCAAGTGTGCCCACTACACCCTGCGTTGTTTCTGACACCCGAATAAAAGAATTTGGAGACCATAATAATACCCAGCATCTCACGTAGGATTTCGTGGGATGATTTCTATACCCTCCTCTTGTAAATAGATTGTGTATTAGGAAATATTACCCACTCAAGTAACATAATATGTATAATACCATGCTTGGCGGATTTGATCTGCAGATGTGTACATATGTATATCCTTTGTTATATAAATCACTGCTCCATTGATTCAAGCTGTCCATAAACTCATCTTGTGATCGTAGAACGAACACCCTGCCACCAAAGTCTCTCCGTTTTGCTGAGGTGGGGCGTAGGACCAGTCAGCACCGTACGCCATCGATTCGTGTTCATCAAAACGCTTTAAGATGTGAGGATTGCGCAAGTCATCATTCCCATCGATGTCGAACCGTATAACCTTGAATCCATCATGCATACAAGCGACCATAAGATCTTGCTTCCGCGTTTCAGACGGATGCCATTTTACTCTCCATGCTCCACCGCCTATTTCAGCCTGTGCCAAAGAGATGTTCATTTTTCTAGCGTCAAAAAGCTGAACGGTTTCATTATAGCTGAAAGAAAAACTTCAGATATCACTATTAGTAATCTGATTTGAGTAAATCGCACCTTCCAACGGCAATAATATGTTCGACATGGGGATGGCTTTGAATACATGTCACTCCTGCGTCAAACCTGTAGATCCTTCAATGAATATTCCATGTCAGCATGACAAGTTTACCTCTTATTGATGAAGGTGGGTTGGTCAAACCCTTGCCTGATATCCCAGCCTTTCATCTTTAAATCATCTCCACCTACACATAAAAATGTTAAAGGGTGGAATGAAAGGCTTCAAAGATGGAATGGAAGAACCCGAATAAATTATGTTTGTGTCCCAATAATTCCAGGCAGCGATCCAGGGCTCGTATTCGTGAGCATGCCAGGTTTCTGTAACTGCTATGTTTGACCCTTCGCGTGGAGACAAGAGGCACAAGCTCCCATTGGAAAGCGAAACTACAAGAGAAGCGATGCTTTTTTTCTCTCTTCAATGTCAAATTACCGTGAAACTGACGGATTCTTACTTTCCGCCTGCTCGTCTATTAGACCAGTCAAGCGAAAGACACAATGTGTCTGATGAAGCGCAGCGTATTGAATCAACTTCAAGGAAAGATTGCTACGGAAAAAATATTTCAAAACGGTGTTTCTGGGACGGTTGATGGGCGTAAGCCAATGTTGACCTCTCGCCATTCATGTAGTGTGATGCACCCTTCGGAGTTCGCAATGCCCAGAAGAGGGACAGTACTTGATCTATGACACCTTCTCCGATTTAGCAACGTTAGTTAAAGTGGCCATACTCACGTACCATTTCATATCAGGGATTGCAGGAAGATCGAATGTGTGGATCTTTTCACTGGCAAGGCGACTTTAAAATGCTTTGAGCTCAGAGAATTCGAGGGACGTACAAACGAAGATCCCCCGTATCATCGGAAGTAGCCTTAAAGGCGAGGCACTGTCCTATCCTCTTTTGAGGAAGTTTTGAATCTGTACTTTCTCCTAGATTCGCTTGATCCAGGAGTTTGTAGGTTCCGCATACAAAAAGATCTTGAAAACCAATTGTAGGACAAAACTCCAGGCTATCTGCAGGAAAGACAGTGTCGAATGTGCCCATTTAGTTCCTGAAAGCTATGCACAGGGCAGTGGTGGAAGGAGTAAACGATGGCAGGTGAACGAAACACTGAGTATGATCGTGATCGGCCCGGCCATTACACAGAGCGCAGTGCAAACAACGACTACGCTTGAACCAAACCACTTTGAAGGCAACCTTGAACGCCGACGAAACCCCTCGTCACTCCTTTCTATACCCTCTCTATCATCTGGAAACTATGGACTTTGCCCAATCACTAGATCCTTCCAAACTTGTATTGGCTGGGACGGTGCGTATTACTACTGAGCGCTGAGCTCCCAGACGTTGACGAGACACATATTTAGGGTCTCTCCTTGTTGATTTCACTCGCCCAAGCCCCGACTTACAACTTGCCCATATTCCTCTTTGGATGCTACGCTACCGAAGCACCGGAGGTATCCCAATCATTGCAGATTGTGAGTAGACATGACGTTAACCTGAATGAATGCGTTCAGAAACTTTTGTTAATTATTATCCCACTTACAGTTCACAGGGCTCCTGAGCGTCTCGACTTTCTTCGACATTATATGGTTCATCAAGAATGGCCAACATGGATTCTTCAGGTTCCTTTCCGTTCTTCTTCTGCTTCTCAAAGTACGTCATCCTATTCTAGAATAAACACATTGTCAGTTATGTTTTACCTTTGTAGCTCCCAACGCTGCTTGCTTTCGTAACCTCCCTCCGTCAACGAGGAACTCAATTCGGAGGGCTTGGGTCGAACAATTTGGGAGGACCTACAGGTGCGTTTCAATTGCTTTAAGTAGCGTTCAGTATTTGTAACCGAGCTCTAGTATGGTCCATGCCTGGAGGCTTTACGTCGAATGGAAGGGAGGGGTATCAAACAGTGGACGATGATGCTTTCATCCGGAACGTACGACCGGCTCCATCCATTCCGCATAAAAACACCCCTGTTCCCGAACCTACTGTAGCTCCAGGTGCTTACCAGACTGTTTAACCGCTTTTGTGTTTTGCAATGGACACATACATAAATAATAGACTGAAGTCATCCCTTGACTAATCTGTATTTTTCTGTTTTCTTCCGCCTAAATTGTGACAAGTTTACATTGCCTAATCATCTATTTCGTATTCGAAGCATAGATCCGAATCATACTTTAGAGCGTCTTCGCTGTCGGAATATTGCCACTCTTCCCGTTCCTCATCATAATCACCCTCTATTTCCTGTTCTAATTGCATTGTCAATTCATCGTAGAGGGGTATCAACTCCATCCCAGCTTCGGCTTTCCGCCTGGCGTAAAACCACGGGCAATCTAGTGATTCGCAGAGTATATCGTCAGATGGAGACGATCCCGTACATGACACACAAATAAGGTGAGATTCCTTCAAGCGCCGCTCCTTTTTTCTGACTTTAAACCCGATGCTGGCAATCGCTGCTTGAGGCGATACAAGACAATTATAGCATATATCTACGTTCTTCGTCAGAAAATAAAACAAATAATGAGGAACTAAATATTCACGGACAATTAGTAAACGATGGCCCTCCGCAAGAAAGACATCGCGTGTTCACAAAATGTAAATCGATATTCGGTTTCTTTGCACTTTGCGATGTATTTCCAGACTTGAGTTTTTTTGGGGAAAGCAATTCAGGTACTTGACTGCTCTTTGGCATTTCATTGAACCATTGTTTGATGTCCGCGCCGACAAGGTTAAAGATTCTCTCGAGAGGTGGTATGAGGACACGCGTGATATAATATATGGCATCCAATTGAAGCTGACTAGATTTAAATCATTAGGATGCATTTTGACAACGATGAAAGTGGGGAAAGATACCTATCGTTCATGAACTCTAGGGGATCCATCGCTCGGTCAACTAATCTCGTCTTAGATTCGGTACTCCTTGCGATCACGTATGGAATTCTGTCCCCATACTGAGCTTCAATATTTGGGTCGCTAACCATCTTCCTCGCAGCCACAACGACTCCAGGCGGTGGCGGGGCTTTGTCACTGAGAGCCATTAAAGCGTTACTTTACCGATCTCAACAAGAAAAGAAAGTTCTTACTTATATGTACCCATCCTTACTTCCTTTGCGAAAATAAAGTCGTGGACGGGAGCTTTGTTCTCGAGTAATTTAGTCCAAGAACGACAGCAATAAGCTTTCACCTCGCTCAAATCCTGCGTACGGAAAAGGATTCTATGGAACCAATTGTGAGCATCGGTATGAGCTCACAGATTGCACTGACTTAAGGCAATTTTCTACCATCTTTCGTTGAGCGAGCACGCCATCCCTCCTAACAGTCTCTATACCTTTGGCGTCGAAAACCGGCTCGGCGTCGTCAATATTCTCGTATTTGAAACCAACGTATCTTTTCTTTGCCAAAAGGACGCATGGATGATAAACCTGGATGAATTAGTTTAAATTGGTTGCATGAAGAATCTTTGAAGTCTTACTTTCTCGAACTTCAGTTTTATGGGAGTGGGATTCATGGCTGTTATTGTCTCTGCTATTTCGTTCCCGATGGCAAACGCTTGGTCCTTTGTTTTTCCAGGTAAGTAACTGAACTCAATTGCCCATGAGCATGTTGATAGTATGAGTAATAACCATGGACCCACACAAAGACGCTATCGGTGTCACCATAAACAACCTATCCAGAAGATAGTAATTAGCTCAAGCCAAAGCACTCTGGTATAAATTAACCATACCCTAGCTCCCCATTTCGACGTACTGTCGATAACATCTATGGTCTGTAGACGATAAATTTAAGCAGGTTTATACTATATATTGAATACCTTTTCCAACGTTTCTCGTCCACTTTGTACGATACTGTCGGCTATTTCTACGGCTGGCATCCGTCCGGAAAAGCTGGCACTGGTATATCCATACGTTACATTTGCGATGTATTTCAAGCTCAGTTGCCTGGCATCGAGAACCCTCTTCCTGGCCTACAATACATCAGTGGTCAGTGGCCCGAATCTAGCTATTAATATGCTCACTTTATTGTTGCCAACTCGCTTCATAGCTTGTTTCACCATGACACGAGTATCGAGTAACTCTGTAAGCATTCTTCCGAGGAGACCCTTCCTTATGTTTTGCTTAACGTACATGATGCCATTGGGAGCAACTGATGAACAAGTCAGTCAAAGGCTAGAGCATTTATGAAGCTCGCGCCAACCATTTATGTTGTCTTGAAGTTTCTCTAACAGTTCGGGTGGTATGTCCAAATCGTCAACAACGCCGAATTTGTACGTCCCTTTGAAGCTGTTGACACGTCCAAGGCAGGTGGAGTAACAGTAGTTGTAGGCGATCATTATGGATGGGTACAAAGATTGAAAGTCAAGAACTAGAAGAGGACTAGAGTAGAACGCAGAGGTTGGTTCCATTATAAGAGGCATGCACTCGGCTGCATTTTGCTTTCCAACCTAGATAGAACAGAAAAAGGTTGGTCAGAGGAACCGAACGAAGGGTTTATCGGCGAAACCTTACATCACTCTTACTGGGCGAGATTAAAACGAAGCTTTCCGGCTTCGCTATCCGGAACATAAACGATTCTACCTTGAACTGGGAACCTCGAGACAAGACAGAAAAGAAGTCAACCCCGAAGACTCTCGCAAATTCACTAATCAGAATTGTTAATTATGGAAAATATCCTGGTCAAGATGGAAACCTTACGCTGTTTTTGTTATTATCTCTGCTTCGTCAAGGAGCTCCAAATTTGTTGTCGTCCGCATATATAGATGTGAAAGCATGAGAGATGTATGTCCTGGAGTTCCACTATCGTAAAGATCTGTCATGCTTTTGAAACTATACTTCGGAACGCTGCGAAATACCATACATCTGAGGTTAATCACAGCAGAGGGGCGTAGTTTTGTTCTTACCGTTTTCTCAAAACTTCGAATACCACGTTCTCAAAGCTGTATATTGCTAATTTCCGTTCTGACCTCATGATTCTCCAGAGGTTGAGCACATGTCTACCAGTGACCTTGAATGTGGACGTTTTGCGAAAGCTCCACTGGTCGTTCGTCGTTCCTGTACTATGCCTTGGGGGAGCTCGTGCCACCAACTCGGCGAAATCCAGTCCTTGAATTCATAAGCGGATAGAAAAATGGGTAAAACAAACTTAACACTACCAAATGTTTTGCTACGCGCCTGAATATAGCCCCAAGAATTGTGCTGGAGCTCCCAGCCTGTGAGGACGTCAGGATCGAAGTCCACGACCAGGTCTGCTAGACGATTGAGAAGATCAAGTTCCGTTCTGAATATCTCGGATTTTATGTGTTGCAGTCGTTCTTCTTGGAGTTGAGAGCTGTGGAGAAGTAGGAGACCGGCCCTTACGTTGTCAATCTCTGATACTTGAAAAGCATAGCTTATTACTGTAATTAAATCAATTTCTGGGTCCGGAATCATGGCGCCACGAGTGGGTACTAGGTGATCAAAACCTCAATGTGATGTATCCAAATTTAAACCAAAAAACTGACCAAATATTTCCATTGAAAAGAGAGATAGATTAGCACTTTCTCGTCCAACGGCAGCATCTTCAATTAACGATGTTTTGAACCCAAATGTATTCGACGGAGTAGGTCCTTCAATCTATACAGAATTAAGATCGATGGGTAATGTCAAAAGATCATGACTGAGCCACCTGAGATGTTAACTTTCCCTTTAAGAATTGCTTCCGACTCGCATTGTTCCTATCAAGTTGAAGAGAGCGACGGACGTCTTTCACGCTGGGAGGTTCGCTTGCGTATTCCCACCCACCGATTCCTGCAGATTCCAGGTAAGTTGGTGGGCTCGTCTTGCTCAAACGAGAGTGATGTTCAAAAGATGAATTCGACCATTCATCCAACTGTGCGATCCCTGTGCCGCCTTTCAACCGATAGACGAGACCGGCATACTCTTTGAAACTGTCGGGCACATCAACATCTTTAGAGTAATAAGGAGGCTGGTAGATTTTACTAGGCAAACCAAGCGCTTCGAAGCTTTCTCTTAGATAAGATGCTGTAGGAGGTACCATTGTGTATGTGTATTGATTCGAATTCGGTACCTTGCAAGATTCAAACGCCCGTGATAGCTGTACCGCACGCGCGCTGATAAGGGAAGATCGGATCTTGAGACTTTGACTATGCTGGGTTTGGTCTTTAGCTTCTGGTTGAATTTCTTGAACATGCGATTCAACCATATTTCCTTCGTCAGACTTCATTGGTGTTCCATCTTTTAGCAAGGGCATATCCATTGTATTTGATTTGGTAGATGTCAAATCTAATGTACTATCGTCGGTATCAACTGCTGAACCTACGCGTTCCCTTCAGGAGATTAAGCATGACGTGAAATTTCGCACTTGCAGAGCTCACCTAGTAGGAGTCGTTGATCCGGAACGATCCAGTGTTTCAGGCCATCCTATAGCGGGTGGAGGACTATAGCAGAGACCTTTCGTCAACAAGCCATACAAATTTGTTTGCCATTTACCTTTCCAGTTGGTATGTGGTCTTACCGGACGGTGTAGCTGGTGCTTGATCGTCATCAAGGAAGGGATTTGCCAGGCTGGAAAGACATTAGACAAAATTAGCGCAGGCATATTGCCAAAGTACCTTTCTTCTGTTTCAGTTGTAGTTCCTACTACTTCATTTATGAAGTCCAAGTCATCCCCGCCATCCTCCAAGTGGTCGTCTTCTTCATCATCAACTTCAGGTGGCCCAAGTATAATTTCTTTATTCAAACCTTGTTCCTCTTCGTCAAGTAGGATTATGTCTTGATCGGATAACATAGAGATGTCAACTTGCACTTTGTATTCTTTGTCGTCATGTGCAATATCAGGCCCATCATCCCAAGAGTATTGTTGATTGATATCTTGTTGTTCAGGAGCCTCAGAACTTGTTTCTTTCTTGTGAGGTCTCCAGGTTTTGTATTGGTTTTCCCAAAGAGCCTCGACGCTCTCAAAAGTTGTCATCACAAAACGTTCCCAGTCGTGCGTTCGGATCGGTACCGCAGGTTGGTCCAGATACGGTTTATTGCCTTCGATTCGCCTCCGAATTTCATCCCACCACCTAGCTTCAGCTACCCATTCTCCACCTTCAGATCTAGATGATTCACTTATGTCTTTAGGTATTTCTGGCGTAGGATTGAGACCCAAGGCACGTCGACGATTCCGTTCGTCCTCCCAAAGCTCGGACACACTAGGAACAAGAGGCTCTTGAACTTCGGTAGTCGAGTTATCGAGACGGTGATGCCAATTCCTGGCTTTCAAGCGATGCCTATTCATAATATGGGGTGCGATGACATCGACTTCAAGAGGAAGTCGGGATTCTCGATAATAAGCCGATGGACTAAATTTCACACCACTTGATAGCTTTGGATAGGAATCCCCTTCTTCTTCTTCTTCTTCCATTACTTCAGGACAGCGTTCGAGGACTTGTTCGAGGTCTATTTTTCCGCAACCATAAAGTCCAAAGTCAGATAGAAACTGGAGAACGAAGCTTATATGGCTTTCATAAACTGTAAAACGCGTTCCCATGACGGAGCCGGATTGAAGGATAGTAGCAATACGGGTTATATATGCAGGGTCAGCCACCAGGATCTTCAGAAAAGGCGAGTACGATGAGTGGAACCCATAAAAATGAACACCTTTGACGAGTAGAATGGCACGAATGAATTGGGATTTAGATGATTGAGGATTTCTCTGAAGAGAAAGAGCAATGGCGTGATTCAATGAACGGAATAATTTAGATATATAACGTTTTACTGAAACTCAATTATTGACCAAAATCATTGGCTTACATGTAATGGTGACTCACCGTGCATAGGGTTTATGTTGCCTTTATATTCGACGAAGAAATATGGATAAACTTGATGGACATGAACACAGGTTGTTTTCCCGATAGATGAGCTGCCAAATATCCTTAATAGTGGAACCTTTGGAAGTGTTGAATTATCAAGGTTTCCTGGAGGAACCAGAACATAATCGATCTGGTTTATTGAAACCTGCAATTGTGCAGGTTCCGGAGTTATTCCGGATTCGCCTCTCTGCATTAGTGGTGTACTTAAGGAATCATAACATAAGTGTACGCGTCCTTCAAGGCCCCTTGAGATAGAGTTCGGGAGGAAGAAACATTTGTTATTGCCGCATTAAGTCGTCCAGGTGCTTACTTTTGCTCTCAGCAACCAAACAAATACACATATTTTGTCAAGGGTCGAGCGTCAGACTCGGTATCCCCCTCTCGTGTATGTCTATCCAAATTCACGCAATAGCATACTAACCAAACCTTTCAATGCACTCCCAAACGGGTTTTTCCATGAAAATACAACGGATCCTAATCCATACTAATATTATGTTATTAAAGTCAACCCCCACGGCTGACTAGGTTCATGCGAAGATTCAAAGTCTCGCGCCGTTTGGTACATTGAGCACTTGTTGGCCGATCCATTTCTGCTGAGGTTCCAATTGCACAAAACCTCTAACATATCCTGGCTCTACGCAAACATATCTCTTCCTGCTCGGGAGACACCAAGATCAGACACGAAAAAAATTATATCAGCTTGACGAGAAACCTACCACCCATCTGCCTCCATATCTCCAATCTTTACACCCTCCTCCTGAGGATTCCAGACGACAACGTCTTTAAACCCCTTTGCCTTAACTTCAACGTTACCACTTGGCCAAACGACGTCATATTTTCCCGAGGAGTTCTCGTATACAGAATCTGTAAATTTCTTCACATCGACTTTGTCTCGGCTCTCCAGTTTGGGTTTTGCTCTTGCTTCCTCTGTAGTCTCCGTCTTGTCGTAGAATGAAAGTCCTTGAAGGGGGGCAATTGACACGTCGTCAGCAGGCACCCGTAAATAATTGTGCAAAAGGGCTTGAAATTCAAGCGTCTCGGATTCCGATGTATTCTCAACGTGCAGATCAGTACTGAGTTGATGCTCTGCCAGGGTCACGACATAACACAAGGCAAACTTCTTTGGGTAGACTGAAGATATGTTGGGATGGTCATTGGGATCAAGAGCTGTTGAATAGGTAGTATTAGTATTAGACGAACGGAAGTAGAGACTAGACAAGTAGTCACTAACTAAGTCTGATCGATACACCGGCTTCATTGTCCATGACCACACTATCAAGCCTCCAAACGGTATTTCTCGCGAACCCATGTTGTGCAAGCTTGGAATGCTCGGGATGGGTTGGGGCACCAAAACACGGGAAAACGACAGGTATTCCCCCTCTGACAGGTTTGGACCCATCGAGGTAGGCCTTCGAGGATACAAAAAGCCTTTCTTCTAGCGATCCTGAAACGCTAGGAACCAGCCAAGATATGACTGTAGCGCCATACAAGAGTATCTCAGCGCAGGACCCCTATGTAATGATTTTGAGCAACTTGATTGAGTACTGATTGCATCGGATCGACGAATCCTCACCTTAGGATGCTTCAAGGTTACACTGCGCTCTTTTATTTCCACTGGCATATCCAATATCAATGTTAATTGAAGCTTGTACAGATATGGTAAAGTGCTGAGCTCGACGTCGAACATTCAACAATCGTAACGTAGGACAACTTTGCCATCATATGATCTGACGTCATCCTTCAATATGGCACAACATCTAGTAGTTACCTTCCACGGGCGCCTCTTTTAGACTCTCCTCTGCGCCTGACCGCTCGCTGCATCAAGCTCAATATCAGAGATGTACACCAAACTCCCAGTACACTTACAACAAGCATATCTGATTACTTAAGTACTCATGCAATTCTCGACATAGCACATTTTGGTCATTTTCATTGTACACGATATTACAGTCAAGCCCTCGGTCTCGGTCTTTCAGACACTGCAATTTTATGCAGATAAGTTGCGGAATACAGCGCTGCCGCAAGAAAGTCGAACAACGAATGTTAGATGTTTTATCGGTCTCGGCCCCGGATGGTTAAAATCGAGAAGTCTTGATAAGAAGTTAGCATTACGAAGCTCTTTTCTATAATAATCCATTGCTTTTCAATATATCAACTTGATGTGAGGTCATTGATTTTTTTGTTAAGTTTGTTTGCGTGGTAAAACCGACGACATATCCATTAACTACTACAGATTCGTAATTTAAAGTACTAAACGCATACACATATAATGCTATTTACTCAAGGGCATAGAATTCCGCTAAAATATTTGAAAACAAATCTACAGGTATTTAAAAATACCTGTATCTGTTGACTTCTTGAGTGATGAAGGTCAGTGAAAATGTGGACTCCTACCTAGGTAGTCGGCTGCACGAAGAGGCTGTAGTACCAAATATAGAAAGTATTCTCACGATCGTAGGCGTGCTTCATGGGCGAGACGCCAAACGAAGCATAACATTCTTACACCTTACGATTATATCGCCTCTCCTACATTATTTCTTATCGTCCATAGATTTCTCTGCTTCTTGGTAAAGGAAACAACATACCACGTACAAGGCAACAGTCATGGATTCAAATTTTCCTGCAGAAGACGTATGTGGTTTTGCTCGTATCAAGTATATCGATGTTCTTTTGACAACATGCGCCCGCATTATTAGATAGCCCCGATCGCCATTCTTATGGACGAACTTCGTTCCGATGATGTACAACTACGCCTAAATGCAATCCACAGCATTCCTACCATTGCATTAGCTCTTGGTCCCGATCGTGCGCGCGAGGAGTTGATCCCTTTTCTTCAGGATTCAGTTGATGATGAAGACGAGGTTCTCTTGGCTCTTGCTGAGGAACTGGGGCGAAACTTCGAGGAATACATTGGCGGAAAAGAGCATGCCCATAAAATCTTGGGTCCTTTAGAGAACCTATCTGCTGTTGAGGAGACTCTTGTCCGAGAGAAGGTGTGTTTGTTTCTATTTCTAGATATTTCCCTTTAGACGATGAGCTTCCCAAACCAGGCCGCCGAATCTATTACCAAAGTCGCCGCGGTCCTATCGCAGCAGCAAATTGAAGAATATTATATTCCCCTGGTCAGGCGCCTGTCCCAAGGAGAATGGTTTACATCGAGAACGTCGTCAGCGGCTCTTTACGCAGCTGTGTACGACAAGGTATCACCTGGAATTCAAGATGACCTCAGAAAAGCTTTCACGTCGCTTGGATCTGACGATACACCCATGGTTAGGAGAGCAGCTGCAAAATGGCTTGGGGTTAGTGACTATTTCCTCTTTCCTTAGATTTTTGTCTGATCCATTTGAGATCAGCCTTTGTTGAAACACTTTGCGCAAGCCCACATTATTACAGATGGATTGCCTATCTATCGCAAGCTTCAGCAAGACGAACAAGACTCCGTCAGACTCTTGACAGTGGAAGACCTTATTGTGATTGCTCAGAGGTTGTCACCCGCAGAAATCAAAGAACAACTCCTGCGCCAGATCAAGCAAAGTATCGGAGATAAGAGTTGGCGAGTGAGGTACATGGCGGCCACACACTTCAACGAGGTACGAAGGTGGTACGGATGGAGCCAGTGACTCTCTGACCTTTTCAAAGCTTTCCGAAGCTCTTGGCGTCGAACTTGTGCGGGAAGAACTTATCGGTCAATACGTACAATTGTTGAAAGACAACGAAGCGGAAGTTAGATCTGCAGCTGCAACACAGATTCCTGGTATGGAATCGAGCACAAGTGTTATAATTATAATTTTGCTTAAATTAGTTTTTGTTACAGGTTTCTCGAAGTTACTTGACAAGGAGGTTATCCTCGCTCGCATTATCCCCTGCGTACGGGACTTGTCTCAAGACGCTTCGCAGCATGTTCGTGCTGCCCTTGCAAACCAGATTAACGGCTTAGCCCCTTTGCTCGGAAAAGACTCCACCATCGAGCATCTATTACCTCTCTTTTTGCTTCTTTTGAAAGATGACTTCCCTGAAGTCAGGCTTAACATCATCAGCAAATTAGAAACTGTGAACAATGGTACATATGAATTTCTATGCCTTAACATGTCGCTGAATGTTTCAAACAGTTATTGGAATTGAATTGCTATCGGAAAGTCTCCTCCCTGCAATCGTTGAACTGGCCGAAGACAAGTCATGGCGTGTCCGACAAGCTATCATTGAATATATACCCCTCCTCTCCAATCAGCTCGGAAAACCTTTCTTCGATGAACAACTTGGAAACTTATGCATGTCTTGGTTGGGTGACACGGTATACAGCATCCGTGAAGCTGCGACCATCAATTTAAAGAAACTCACTGATGTTTTCGGTGTCGAATGGGCGAAAGTCGCCATCGTTCCCAAAGTCATGGGCATGGGGTCCCACCCCAACTACCTCTTTAGAATGACCACGGTCCAGGCAATTACGGTAAATTTCCTTTGGTACTCATCTTTTTGTGTAAGCTAACGTCTGGTTATCTCTTAATTTAGACCATTTCGCCATCTTTGAGCCTGGATATCATTCGATCCGATGTCATTGGTCCACTTCTGGAACTGTCGAAAGACCCTATCCCAAATATCCGTTTCAATGTAGCCAAAGCGTTAGAAGTGATGGCCACTACGTTCTTGGATGGCACCGAAGGACGGAATTTCATACGTGACTGGGTCAAACCCACGTTAGAACATCTTCAAAGCGATCCTGACGCAGACGTACGCTACTTCGCTTCGCGGGCTCTGCAAAAAACCGCAACGAAAGATTAGGGGTCGTCAGGTCTCTGGCACGTAGTTGAAACTAGTATGTGCAGTTCTTGATTGTGTTGTCCCAATTATAACGCTTTCACTCTGGATAAGGCTGTGTTCATGATTAGTCTGTACTTTCAATACCATCTCTCCGATAATTAAGTAGACACGAGCGACGTGTACACCGTACATAAAACAAATGATATCATCATGTCTCCCTCGATCTCTACCATGCTCACATGAGGTTATGTCTCCATTGCGTTTGCCCTTACTTGGATCTACATAGGAGGAAGTTGGCCGCTTGGCAATTTTTGTGCATCTATTGTCGCCGTCGGAGACGGTCCCTCGGAACTGGTCCTCAATCGGCATGGATCGGCATGGGGTAGAAATCATGTGGTCGCCTTTGCCCTTCCTTGCGGAATCCGGCTAATCTGATTTCTCAATTCGAGTTTTACTTGCCTCCTCCCAAGGATTCTACCTAATTTCCTCGAGTTGAAAACCTTTTATGACATTGTTCTCGTCTGTGGCGTATACTGGCTCTAGCGTGCGATGGGAACAATACGTACAAGGTCCAAGGAGGTCCAAGATACCTTGTTGTTATGGGCTCGGTGCCTCTTGTTGTCTTTTCTGACAAGGGGATCTCCTGTATTTTTATTTCTCCCATGGGCACGCAGAGCCCTCATCTGATGGGGGTATCATTATCCGAAATATATAAAGTGTAATCAGCATTACCCGTTGTCAGGTTTCTTTCCATCCCGTCTTATTTTCACGATTTTGAGGCCAGCTTATTGTGCCCACTGTCCACTCTTTTAAAACCACATTCACGACTCGACGTGACTCGGATAATATGCAATTCAAATTAATTTTGACTGCTTTGGCTGCCCTAGTCCCCCTCGTGGCCTCCACCTCTGTTACTTCAGCAAAAGATTGTAAAAGCGGGGAGTTTTGGTGCGCATGCCAAAATGTATCGGCTTCTTCATGAACTTATCTATTGACCACAGGTGGTCTGACAAAAAATGTTGCTTAACCAAAGGAGGTCCTTCAACCCCTCCCTCGCCCCCTAAGGACATTTCTTGTCCTCCCACTAGTTACTACTGGGGCGAAAAACAGGGTTGCTGTGTGCCTCGTAACCAACCTCCCTCCAACCCTCCTCCTCCTCAATGTCCCAAGAACTGGACTTGGTATCCATCTCTCTACCGATGCCACCCAAGCCCTACTCCCCCCTCCCCTCCTTCAAGCAACCCTTCGAACTACCCCGGTCAAGGTAAAGGCAATGGAAATGGCGGCCACGGGAATGGGAACGGAAATGGCGGCCACGGATATAAGAAGAGGTCACTGAAGTCCCGTGCCACTCTTTGCCCTTCTGGCCTGGATGCGTGCCCCATTTCCTCCAGTCTTGCAGGCGATTACGAGTGCCTTGATACTTCGAGCGAACTAGAATCCTGTGGCGGTTGCACTTCTCAAGGCAAAGGCCAAGATTGCACCAAAATTGCTGGAGCTTGGAACGTTGGCTGTGATCGGGGAAGCTGTGTTGGTATGTCCTCATTTTGTGCCTTCTACTGGAACGACACCTGATATGTTTGTAACATAGTGTACACCTGTGCAGGCGGATTCCAACTCGGGGCTGACGGCAAGACTTGCGTCCCTCTATGATTTGCCACGGTTTCATGGCCGACTCGGAGATCAAACCACAGAACATTCCATGCCTTGACCCTCTCGGACTCAATTTTTTGGACAGTCTTTTGCCATTGCACCTATCCCACATTGTTACTTTTTCGTCAGATACTGACAAGCTACTTTGGAACATTGGAACTATATACGGACATCAATACTATTTCAAGCCCTTCTATTTGCGAAGGCTAGAGTTTCTATTTCTTTTCTTTTCTTTTCTCTTCCCTCTTGCGATGAGTATTACTTTAATCATACTTATTCTTTCATTTTCAAAACAGTATGTATCATGTACTTCCGGAAGGGCTAGACTATAGGCCATTCTGTAAGCTCTTTCTTCCAGGTGGAAGAGAGTGTTCTAATAACCACTTAGAGGTTGACTTGAGTCTTGGACTCTGGAGGACTTGTATGTTGGAATGATATTTGACTTCGAATCAGGTGATTTGACACTTGCGTGGTGGACCCACAAGTCGAAGCAAAGAGAGACAAATACAGGGATTGGATACTTAAGAGTGCACGATTCCCCGCGTCGCCTTCCCATCCCTTCTTCTTTTACTCTTTCCTCAACCCCGCCCAAGGCTCAGTCTGTGCGCCAGTCGCCGATTTCTATCATCTTTCTCCTGTAGTTTGAAATATCCTATGTCTTCCGCCACTCGCCTAATACGTACAATGTTGCACACTATCAACCTTTTCTACGTTCTTTCTTGGTCTTTGCAGGCTATGGCAACACCTATCCCTTTGCCTCTTCCATTAATGGCTGCCGACTATTCTTATGGTTTAACTTCAGTTAATCGCACTGTGCTAGATTCTCGCAGGCTGTCGACTTTTCCTATCAAACCTTTCACTTCACACAAGCGAAAAGTTGACTCGCTCAGTGACGCGTACACATTCTATGACGGTGCCAATACCAACGCGAATAGTCTCAGTATGCAAAACCATTTAGGCGCTCTGCCATCTCCCTGATTACTTTCCTACAGAAAGCTTGGCTGCCACTTCTGCGAATGTTGGCAACGATGACTACGACTTCCAGCAAGAATATGCTTCCGGGCTCTCTGATTTCAGCGCCAATATGCAAGGAATCCAAGCTGCTATAGCACAGGCTAATTCTGACAAAGGACTGGCTAACTACGACCGCCAAAATGATCTTGAGACACTGCTAAAGAATGTCGTCAACGTCAATAAGATGATGTTGAGCTCGACCGATACCGTCATCTATAATATTCCAGGAATTGGTCCTGTCCTTGGTCCAAGTAAGTGATATATTTATCTGTCGGTCTCTTTGCATCATCTTATTTTTATCTAGTTGTTTATGATGTTAAATGTATCATTGACGAACTCCTGGATGCTACGGAAGACATGAGCGACGCGGTCATCAATGCTCTGGGTCCGGTGCTTCAAGGCCTTCTTGGGAAAGCTTCCGCCACCGTCTGTCGAGCTGGCGTTGAAGTAGCGGGGCTCTGCGTATGAAACTTGGCTAACATGAAATGACGTTCAATTGTTTGTGACAACTATCTATGACCACCTCGCATTCGCGCATACATTTTGTATCAACTATCGAAGTTCACCTACTATCACTCCATTCTATCAACACGCTTGTTTTGTAATTCGTACATTGAATCCCTTTTCTCTGGTTCTAGCCCTGCGCGTTGCTAAGACGAGGCGCGGATACAACATTTACATAATAACATTTCGAAGGTACATCAAGTTACAGAAATGATATACATGTACATATGGTACATGCTATCAATAGAATAAGCGGCACTGATGGTCACTGTCTACTCTTCTGCCAGCCACATTTCAGCGGTGTGGCCAACCAGAGGCGCGTAAAAATATGAAAGATTTCCGTAGGATGCGTCAAAAAACGCGCGTACGCTATTGAAACCTGTAAGGATGAGAAGTAACTGATAATGAAGATCTTACGCCAACGCAATTTGTAGCACTAGGAGTACTAGCGTGGATGTACTTCTTATCCAGAAGGGAAAGTGTGCGAAGGAGAGTATGGCCCTCAAAAATACAAGAGGAGTCGTTACAAGAGCCGACTGATAGGCTGGAATGAGACCCTGGTCATTCAATCATGTTGTCGTTGTCAGTCAACGACCTTCGATACGTACCATGGAATCGAACATAATCATTATGGGTCTCGGTGATAAGAATAAGGAGGGCTACGTGGGTTAGTTGAGATGATATTGAATGCCTTTTGATTGAACATACCGGAAACAGGACCAAAAATGTATGCAGCGGCAGCCAGAAGGTCCACCCTCCAGCCATACCGGGTTTGCCATTGACTTTGAGAAAGACTACCTCCTGTTAAATCGGAAGGATGGAATCTATGTGCTGCAGAGATTCCCCCAGATTGATAAGAGTTTTCAACACTGGCTGTCGTAGTTAAATGGTTCGAACTTTGAAGCGGATCATCAGGAGGTGGTGTCTGCGACACGAAGGATGCCTTCCTTATTTTGTCAAAGAATTGGATAGAAAGCCATGCTCACGTATGCGGCAAAGGAGGCAAACTGAGAAGCGCTCATATTTCATGCAGAGGGTGGATTGTGGTCATAGTCTTGTAGGTTATGAATGAATAATTCATTCCTGCTAATTCACGAAGGCACCTTGAACGGCCAGTACGTCATATCTTAGACTCTCTTACGTAATTGACTGGGATATATTTTTATTTAATAGCACGTGCAAATTCGGTCCTAGCCGTACTACTATGCAGTTTTCTCAAGCCACCACCCTGTACCGAAAGAGAGTCTAGTGTGCTACTCGGCATAGGCGACGACCTCAAGCACAAGGTATGAAAGTTCGCTACGTTATGGGTGTAATAAAGCTCATTAAGATTATCTTCAGTACTGGATCCCTAGGCTATCAAGATGGTGAGTTTGCACCCGGAACCTATGATCTTGCACGGAATATCTCGAAAATGAGGTGGAATATCGAAAGTTGGAAGGGTGATTAGGATTGGGCAGGGCTTTTGCGGGGTTCAACTGGAAGGAATAATTTCTGACTTAAATTCTTCAACCTTAGGCCGACAACTCAGCCCCCATTACTCTCCGTACGCGGAAGTTCATCACCAACCGTCTTCTCGCCCGCCGCCAATTCGTTGTCGATATCCTTCATCCTTCCCGCCCCAACGTCTCGAAAGCCGACCTCTCCGAGAAGCTCGCCGCTCTTTACAAGACCGATAAGAACCGCGTCGTTACCTTCGGTCTCCGAACACACTTTGGTGGAGGACGAAGCACTGGATTTGCTTTGATTTACGACGATGAGGCGTCACAGAAGAAGTTTGAGCCCAAGTACCGTCTAGTGCGGGTGCGTCCCTTTATTGCATCTTTGAATAAACCCTCTTTGATCTGTCATGATAGTCTGGCCTTGAGACGAAGGTTGATAAGCCTTCCCGCAAGCTACGGAAGGAGCGCAAGAACCGCGCGAAGAAGGTCAGCATAAACTGTGGATAATTGAGCTTCATTTTTCCTAACTCTTTTGCTGTACAGTTCCGCGGTACCAAAAAGGTCAAGGCTGCAGAGCCTCCCAAGAAGGGCAAGTAGTTGCTGCGGTCGTAATTCCATCTCGCCTTTACTTTTGTATGCATATATGGTCGCACAAGAATACTATGCATTTATATGTCGTCATGACCTTATTCCAGCCCTTCATTTTCAAGCCATCCAAGTTTTGATTCATACACAAATCAAATTCTACTTCTTAACGAAGGAAATTAACAATCTTAATATATGGGTATCATGAGATTAGAAATAACAGATCGAAGCCACTATCAAAAACCAGACTTTTTGTGGATGATGTCCGGATCTTCTTGGTACTCCTCGGCAGATACCCACATCTTTTGCGCTGCAAGTTAGAATGTATAATGACGAAACAATCATCTTATTCACCTTTTTAAAAGTATTCAGACCAGCCAAGATGGAACCCCCAATCCAGGTTGAATACTTTCGTTCAGGAGGGGCATATATTTTGATTCTGACATCCTTCAGAGCAAGTTTCTTTACCTCCCCTAGAAGCCGGTCTCCAAATCCTAGCAGTGTGTGTTAAGGAGGGACGGTGAGGCGATTCAAATGAACAGGATATACCTTTACAAAGCGTGCTCCCACCGCTGAGTACAATATTTGAGAACAAACTCTTACGAAGATCCAAATCCACACGATTAATTGAGTCAACAACGACCTGATGAACTCCAGCATATTCCTCGCCAATAAGCTCAGGATTGAAGAGAATTTCCGGTGCACGGAAACGCTCTGCACCAAGCTGTAATTGACATGTTAGGGACATTATGCAGAAGTTGGAAGATATACACAAATGCTCTTACTTGTATGACGTTTCCGTCAGGAAGACGGAACTCTTCGGTTCGGCCTGCCATATCTTTTTCTTCCTTTGCGGGATTAAGAGCAACATAGCAGCACTTTTCTTTGATTGTCCGTACAACTTCGCGTTCTGATGTAGTGTGTAGATGATGACCTGATTTCCGGAGTAGTAATTGAAGGTGATCGGTCACGTCTCTGTGGGGCTTTTAGTATAAGAAGAGAAGTTATGTACACAAATTTAATTACCTCCCTGCTACATCAACACGTCGAATAGCATGGGGCATAGAGAAACCTTCAAAGACTGGAACTGCGTGGGTTACGCCATCGCCGGAATCGAGGACAATACCCGTCGTCCGTCCAGACGAATATCTAATCAATCATATCAACGGGGCCTGCCATAACTCTGAGGTAATAATATAATAACGACGCACAATGATAGAACCGCTTGCACCGATGTGAACATTGCTGGCACGTTGAAAGTATCGAAGAATATTTGAGCGGCCACATCCCTATTACTCCGAGGATTGAGAGGTGCCTCGGTCAGTAAGACGGGATGCTAATGCCACAAAGGATTAATGATTAAGCTTGAGATAAAAGGAAAAGAGAATTCAGTCGTACCTCCTCGCTCAACGTGCCCAGTTCTTCAGCGTACACCCAATTCCATATTCGTTCCATGTCATCCCAATCAGTAACGATGCCATGCTCCATCGGATATTTGATCTTGAGTAAACCTCTAAACTCTTGTGCACGTCGCCCTATAAACGTGTCGCCTTCCAATGCACCTGCCATCACGCGTACATGCTTTGGCCGACCGACACTGTACAGAATTGTATGGGGGCGGTAGCATTAATAAAGGGTGTTTGCAGCGGGTAATTGGGCTAACCGTGGAGACGCACAAAGACGGGAAAAAACATTTGGGATGGTCTTGTCCAGCAAAGCCAGCTTTTATGGTACCAGATCCCTTTGAAAGCGGTAGCGAACTCAGACGGACATCTGACATACACCAAAGGCAGACGTACATTGTCGATGACGACAGGCTGATTGGTGAGCACATCGTCGTACTCCCCTGACATTATAGGTGAAATATATCAAGGCAAGACGGCCAGGTGGGTGGTAAGTACAAGTTCGGCTGCTGGATTAGATATAGAGTGATGAAGGCAGAGAATCAAGACGCGTTCGAGTTTCAAGCTCAGCCGCGCCCCTCATTTGGTATCATGCAATTTATAGAGCTGCTTAACATGTAACCATGCTGTCCTTCAAATTCGCGCTTTTGCCCCAGACTCTTTTGTTTCTCTCTACGTTACTGGTCCGTATCTCTCTTTCTCTTGTCTCTTTCTCAATAATCACAAGGTCTTAGGTTTCTGTTCAAGCTGATTGGAAATGGGAAGCTACGAACTTCTGCAAATGTTAGTCGTTCTTCGCCGCCGCATGACTTGCTAACGTTCTTCTTTTCTGGTATAGGCATCTGCTTCCAGTCATATGCGATTCTTCCATTAAATATTCCTGATAACCCTTCACAACCTTGCTTGTCGTGCACCAAGCAATGGTGCCTGAATCAAAACTTGCCCATTTGTGCTGGAGCTTCCTTAGGCAATACGAATCCTGATACAGCAACTGGGAAAGAAGGAGATGTTGAGGCCAGATGCTTCCGTACGCATTCATTGAATCCTTTGTCTATATTATCTCTGAATAGAGGTGTTGTTTCACAGAACGAGATTCTCCTCGAGACCAACTTGTAGTCACTATATTCCTACTTACAGTCTTTGGCCTTCTCCTGGGCGCTGGAATCAAGAGTCGTATGATCAAGGCGGGGCTCGTTACCGACCTTCCTTGGAACCGCAGGAACCAGACAAGATGGTGGGAAGTAAGTCTATGTACGGTTCGTTTGATATATGGCATTTTGTTCAATTATCTCTTTTAGCCGTGGATTCCTGCAAGACAAGAACCTGATGGACCTCTCGGAATCACTCAGTTTGGTATGAGTGCCACACATCTGCCTGCCGACACCAGAAGAGGAGAGTACGTTCCTGTTACAAGCGATCGTACATGATTGATTCGTTGAGCCTGCACAAACTGAGATTATAATTTGTACATAATATATAGTAATTGGGAGTAGACCAAATTGAAAAGCCATGTCACATGGTCCTTAAGTATACCCAACACTGAGTACTGGTTTGCAGCCAAGTTCTGGGCATTGGAACATGAGCTTGTGCTTTCACCATGGGTTCCCTCTGTTCGAAATCATCTATTCACGAAGGTGGCCACACTGTGTTAGGATCTAATCCAGGTACCCCGACCAATGCCCTAGGTGGCCGCAATCCTCAGGCTTCGCGGCCCCAGGATCCTCGTACCGCAGCGGCGGAAGCTGCAGAACGTCGATTACAAGCGGTAAGTATATTCGAAGTCTTGATACTCGATCACCTTCTAAACCCCTTCCACAGGCCCAAAAACGAGGTACAAATGCTGCAAATCCAAAACAGGGCAAGCTCGCCCAGCAATTAGCCAAAGAAAGTAGCAATGGCAAACGAAACCCGGCTCAGGATCAACAGGAGGAGAGGCTGGTGGTAAGCTTTCCCATTTTATTATGAGTTAAATAAACCTCTGACGGTATTCTCGACTCTTTATTAGTGGGACTGAATGCTTATAGAAATATGTCCCGAGATTCTTTATAACCGGATACCGCCTGAATGCCTCGCACACCACACGTTGGAGGACACTTGATTATATATTTGACAGCATTGTATATTGACTTGAGATCCGAATGATACACCAACTGATAAATACATGGCTGCGCGTATTTTCTGTATACATCAACCGTTGCAAAGGAGTCGCCCAAGAGTCACCTTTGCACTCCGCAGCGGCAAAGTTTTGATCGGCAAACATGGCCATAGAGATCATTATTTGCAGTGACGTGGGTCCATGGCATCCTTTCCCGCAACTACCATGAAATCAGTATAGTATTGAGAGCATACACCCGGTCCGTAGAGCTTCATGTCGTGCTGTTGCTCGTCGATTGAATAAGGAGGCAGAATCCACAGGCGTAATTGACGGCGTCCGTTAATCTATAATGACCCAATATCGCGGTTGGGAAAAGGTACTATGGAAGAAGAAAGAATACCCTGATAATTATGTTCCACCAACATTATTTCTGGCGTCACTGCAGAAGAACCGTGAGTGTTACGACGACAAAGTCAAGAAATTCAATCGTCTCAAGCATTCTTGTTAGCCAATTTCCGACCCTACACTTATTGGCCTCTTGTTATATTGGCATGTTCCATTACCCAGCATCTCGCCGTGATTTTCATCTTTCTGGCGGTCTTCGTTCGGCTGAAAGAACAGAGTATGGACCCACGCACTCTCATATGTGTTTCCGTTGCATGCTTCTTCGCAGGATATGCTATTTGGAATCTGCTCGATCATACAACTCCAAAACGCGAGCGTCATGCGAACCGTCAGTCATCGGTTTCAATACTCAAAATGATTTGGAAATATATTCTCATTTCTTCTCTGCAGATCTGAAGGCGTTCAAGTCTGCAATCATGATGTTTCTCGTTCTAATGTCGCTTTCTCCAGTCCTGCGTACGTTAACTGCCGCAACGTCTTCTGATTCAATTTGGGCTCTAGCCTCCATCCTGTTCGGTCTTAATGCTCTTCTGGCTGACTATACGGCGACCAAAACCAAGGATACTCATGAAGGGTGAAATGGTTGTTTCATTGATCTTGTATTTTCATTGACCATTCATTGAAGGCTATCGTCTGTATTGTCTATGAACGCAGCAGTTTCAGCGTCAGTCGTCCTGGCATCTCGTCTTACTACAGACCTTGCCGTCTTTGCGCTCGTGCTTTATTCTATCCAATCTTTTGCTCTATTCCCGATGCTCCGCCATCGACTATTACAGGCGCGTATCTACCAATTTCGTCATCTCCCAGGCAATGAACTCTTTTCCAGACTTTGCCAATCGGCATATGGCTTCTTATCACCATTACCTTGTGGGCCTCGGCTGTTTGGCTCGTCGGCAACTTATCACGTACTCTGGTGTGGTTGTGCTTCTCTGTGCTATCTTTTGTGACCCTGATCGCTCCGGCCGTTTTGCTGTGGGCACAGCGATATAAAAAGTGAGCGCCTATTTCTCGCATATCAGCAAGGAAGCCAGTTTAACGTTACATTCAGCATCATTCGTGGACCATGGGACGTAGCTGTTCCGAAAGTCAAGGTCAACTAGAAAAAGAGATAATCTTATGCATCAAGTTATCATCGTACATAATTCATTTTAATTGATTTGGTAGATAGTAAAAATAATCCTAGAAAAGACAGCGTGTTATATACAGGGGGAAATGACAAAGCAATTTGACAAGAGGGATATGGTACAGCAATTGTTATACAATGGTATAAAGCAACAAGGTATAAGTCGTAATAAGTGATCTATGCTAGCATTGATTGGATTTGGATGGAAGATTGATGTTCGTGAAGATTATAGATACAGTGTCCTCCATTACTTGGCCAGTCTAGTGCGTTGTGAAAACATGGATTAGGGTGTTTCTGCGTCGAGATCGTCGTTGTCCTCGAGACGAGGTCGTTTGGATCCAGTCGATGGACCCATCCCGATCCCCCGGGCTTCTAGAACATCCATCGCGACCCTGTGCGCACCTTCAGCTGAGCGCTTCGTTTTGGTACGGGTTCTGCGAAGAGACCCAAAGGCGTGGGCTTTGATTACTGCCACGGTACATGAGGCTTGCGTAGAGCTGGGGGAGGAAGAGCGTGAATGAGCAAGGGAATTAGTGGAGTCATCACGACGAAGATGGTGGAGGTTGCGAGAGGGATCCATCCCATCACTTCCTGTCGTCTCGACCTGCGAACCAGTCTCGCTGGTAGCGTGCATCGGCTGTCTGTCGGCACAAGAGTCTTTGCGGCCTACGCGATAACGAACGGCATCAGAACAGTGGGGCGTGAGAGAGATATCTGCAGTTCCTCCATGGAGTGTTACTTCCGGACAATTGGGAAGAGAATGTCTTCGGTAATCAAATTCAGGACGGTCTTGTCCTGCGTTTGCTTCATGAAAGTTAAACTGAAATGACGTCAGAGGATTAGACGCGTTGGAACTCAGAGTCGATAATGTTGGTGACAATGAACGGCTGGGTACGCCATCTTGATGCTGGAATCGATCTGCGTTGGGGAATACATACGGAGCACTTTCAAGAACCGAGTTCAACGCCGATTTTTGTTCATCTCCGGGGAATCTTGTCGGATAAGTAGTCATCTCGGTCGATGATGTCAAAGATGGAGAATTAACATAGACAGGAGATTCTGAATGTGGGGGAGTCACCGCCGAGTCTCCTGCAGCAGTACCCATTGCTGGCACTGTTGAGATAGGCCAACGCCCATCTCGTGCAATTGGGTAGGGATACGGTGAATATTTTTGGGGCCTATGGGCGAGAGGTGAGCTAGATGCTCCAGCAGAGCATGCTAAATCGTTGTTTGTAAATGGCATGGATGATGAGCCGGGCTGGCCATTAAAACTGGGCCCATTATATGCTGGGCCTGTTGAGGCATCCTCTTCTCTATACCCTAAGGAATTGATAAATGTCTGCGGAATGATAACAGTGGCAGGTTGTTGCTGAGAGACGATAGGCGCTTGCGTGCCAGTCATAAATGGTGATGCCAATGGTGGAGGTGGCAAATCGTCGACCTCCGAGGTTCGCCCTGTCTTTTTGGCTTGGTAGAATGCCCTCCAGAACCTCTCGCGCTCCTTATATTCCTGTCGCATACGTTGGTTTTCCTGTTGCAACTCCAAGACTTCTTTGCGGGAACTACGCCATGAATCTTGAAGCTCGATAACGACCGACTCTAGGTTGGTTACTGTACCGATATAAGTGGGATCCCGGCAAGATCATAGATCAGTGCAGTACACACACCTGTTTCTTCAAGGGTCGCGATGTAATTTGCCCTTCTGGCGCGAAAGGCAGCCTGGGCATCTGCATTTTTCTTCTTCCTGAGGGCGGCGTCAGTCATACGCGCAGCCTCTGATGATAGGGGCTTTGACTTGTTCTGAGAACCTGAGCTCTGTGGGGACGAAGTCGCTGAAGACTTTGGCATATGAAGGGAGAAAATGAGAAAAGAAAGAAGGGTTAAGATGGCATGTAAAAAGAGAAAAGGAAAGAGAGGGCACGAGGAGAGTGTCCGCGGCCCTGTTTGATAGTCGTTCTGCTTAGCCGATGTTGTACAGGATTTTTAAAGTTTTGCCTGAACGGGTGCGGCGCTCACGTTCTCGAAGACTACATACACACAAGCAGATCCTGCTTCGAATATTTTATCTCCATTCAATGCCCATGGACCTTTCTAAATCTTAAGTCACAAAAAGTTACCGCCACTTAAATATCTGACGCCGGTGAACAACTCGCCAGATCCATCCGTACTCTCACCGCAATATCCGTGCAATTTCTATACAAAGTTAGTCCACAATCGGTTCCTTCAAAATGAACCCCGTCGATGCAGGCTGCGGCATGCCATCGGGAACGGTCCGACTTTTCATTCATCCATCCGCGAATTCCACATCCTCAGCGTCTCCTTCCAGATCAAATGACTCCACCGTGCTTCCTGTGCTGTCCAAAACACAGGCCACTCGTCGATTTATCCTCCCATTCAAAGCAATCCCAACCGCCCCTGTCTTGCACCCAGATAATGCCCTCCGTCGATTAATCGCTATCTTTATCGCACCCAGCTGCAAAACCAAGATCAGCGCTACTCCGGACACAGTGCGATGATGCTCGTCCCCTACCTCCCCATTCTTCCACAATACCAAGGCTTCCTGCATCAAATCTTCACGGCTTGGATTCTTTACGTACTGTAGATTTTGATATCCTATATCGTCGTATTGCACTGTTGCTATATAGGTGTGCTCTTCATGTTCATTAAGATCAGCCTAGATAAAGTAAGGAATGGCAAGAAAAGGTCTCACTATCACCCTGACGAAGTCGGTAAACAATTACAATGCTTTGTTCATCGAAAAAGTCTGCGTCCAGGAGGTCATATTTGCTTTGTTCTTCTTCCTCGGGAAAATAGCATTCAAGGAATGCGACGCCCACTTCAGGCGGCAACTCGGATGCCTCAATCCCAACACGAATTTGGGTAAGAAGCACTACCGAAGTAAATTAATTCATAGAGGGCGGTTTGTCAACATATCTGAAACTCACTCGTGTTGTTGTCGTCCGTTAGCGATACTTGACAAATCGAGTGTTGAAGTAATTCGCTTGTCTGTTATTACCTTATATCAACCACCACGACATACTTACAGACACTACTACCCACTTTACTCAATACAGCCCTTTCTCTGGAGGGGAAGCCAACCGGTTTCTCGGGTTGGATGCTCTTATCTGGCATTCGTTCTGATCGTGAATTTGACTCATATGAAATAATGGCTGAGCGAGAGGCAGCTCCAGAGGCGTGACGAAAAACGCGTTCGCATTTATTTGCCAGTTCCTGGATCAGTGCTTCTAAGTTCCTATCCAGATTACTGATATCTTTCTGCGGGCCAGTCTACAGGGTTTACGATCAATAAACAAAGTCAATTCAAGTAGTGAATAGAAAACCTTTTGCCAGGCCATTTGAGAATGGTCGGCAGCAACTTGGTGAGCGTGTGCCAAGCTTTGAACTAGTGAGCCACGTTCGTAATATGGGATACCCAAGTCAGAAAGTCGAAATTGAGGTATAGGTCCAGTGAACCAATTATCGACAGGACTTGCAGCCAGGCCTTCCATAAGGTAGTTATTGACTTCCAGTATATCGTGTCGGGCAAAGTTTCCTTCATTTGAGGTGTTCATGTTATTCACCTCTGGATAAATTGTCACTAATATGATCAAAAAAAGAGTCCAAGCTTCAGATATACCATAACGCAGCCAGGACATAAACTCTCTGAAACGGAGAAGCTCTCGTCTTGTTACAGCTGCGAGCCAGCCGGCGATGATAATTCCGCGACTAATTAAATCTAGACATGCAGATACGTCCGTAGTCTGCAGTTCAAATTTAACATATTGTGGTCTGAACAATACAAGTAAATACCTGCCGATTCAAAAAGAAGAAAAATAAAATCTTACAGTCTCGACCAGCCTTGAACTTCTTCAAGTACAACATGCAGCCTTTGCAGAGCGGGTGCAATGCGCTTCTCGGCGAAGTCACGCAATTTGATAAGCGCTTCTGTTACAGTGGATTCCCATTTTTGAATTCCCTGCGGAAGCGTAAGTACAATCCGAAGAATATATGGTATACGCATACCCTTTCGCTCATTTGTTCACCACTCCCAAGAAAGTCTTGCAGCGGCTCGGATGGGCGTCCGGTTGTAAGTAAGTAGGTTAAATCTAGGATAGGATCCGGGTCTTCTACTACCATACCACGTAAATTAGAATCCAGAGACTCTTTTCAATGAATGCAAAAAATAACATACATCCGTATTGCTCTTTTTGTTTTTGTTCGAGGGCTTGAACCCAATTTGGACCTAAGTCTCGTGCGCCGCTATTGGAATCCGATCCATACCAAGTTTCGCGCATCTCTTTTACGAGCCGCATGGTATACCACATCAACTCCCGGGAAGTCGTGGACAGTTTGGCAAAATCGCGTGACATGCGATGGGACAGTAGGGGGATTTCAACTACTGCAGGCCGCACGTATACCTCTAAATTATCCCCCCGGCGAACACAAGGCTGTCCTACAAAGACTGGTCGCAAGGGATGTTTCATTATCGAAGTAAAGGAAATAGCTTCGTCGATGGCTATGGAGCCTAGAGGGAAAGTCCCATCGAGATAACAGAATAGATGCCCCATGTCATCAGCCACCATCAAAACGCTGCCAATATTTGAAGTATCCACTTCATCTACGTTCACGCTATCTGCAGATGCTTTAGTGTGCGAAGGATCGCTTATTGAAGCTGCAATATGATCGAGGGAAAGACTCGGCCAGGAATCTATGACTCGCGGAAGATGTGATTTATGCGATGTGCGTGTATGTGAGCCTTGAAATGCAAACAGATCAGTCGCCCTTGACATGACTATTAGATTGAATGATAGACTATGGGCATTTCACATACGTTAGTTTATCCGTTTCCTCCTGTAAGTTATCCAAAAGGGGGAGTAACTTAAGGACAGAGAGAGAAGAGCCTGTCTTGTTCAATTTCAGAATTACTACAATTACATCTGGATACACAATCATATCTCACAATCAAGTTATTTCGCTTGAATATATCTGGAATATTGGAAGTAGCACCCTTTTTTTCGTCTTTGAACCACCATACACCCGTGATTCGATTAGAACCTTCCGGTAGATGTATAGGCAGGCTTGAGGTAATATGTCCATCTTGCAAAGAATGTAAAGCTATGAGAGGGGGCTGGCGGACGACAGCAATAGTTTGTCCTGAGAGGCGTATGATGATAATTGAGTGGGCTCCGTAACAGAGAAAAACGTACCGTCTGGACTCCATGCTATATCAATAATATGAGAAATACCATCAATATTTCCGCCGTCTGTTTCCCAAATCCTCGAACCTCGACTGGAACTCCATAAACTTAATCTATCCGTACCCGCCAGTCTAGTTATCAGGATAACGAGATCTTTTTCAGGACAGCAGGAACTTTTAACAAGACGACCTGGAGCCGGTAGGCGGAAGTTAACAAGAGATGTGAAGGCATTTGTTTCCATTGCTCAGGTTGTACTTTCGGCAGTCGAATCGTTCAAGGTGGATTCGAAAACTACGCCCGAAAACTCAACGTAACTTTGAGGTGGGTAGTGTAAAGGAAATGGGATTTATAGGGAAGAGCGTAATTCAGGAATTTTTGAATGAAGTTTAGTTGTACCAGATGCGCGACTTATCACGCGTACGCGTCAGTTTGATTTTGATTGTTCGCTGTATGTAACCTGTTCTCACGCTCATGACCTATGTACTAGTAATTTTGATTCCGAAGTCATTGAATAGCTCATTTGGTCTAAAGTCATACGCGTGGTACAGATTATAAAAGGCCAAATTTTCTGGTTGTCTTAAAAAAGCGCAAGTTAGTCTGGCTGAATATCATGGTTTTGGGAGGGGCTATTTTAGATTTAATTGAAAACTTGTCAAAAAATCCCTAGTACTACTCTGAAAGCTACCCAAAATATCCCATCATAAAGACGTAAACATAGTCGTGTGTCCATGAAACAGTAAGAGCAAGGTACATGGATAGCAATTGTAAAGCATGTTACAAGATTGAGATCCAAACAAAGAAAGCAAAGCAAAGAACGATTGAAAATAATCATGAAAAGAATATGCGGCGCATGTCCCGGATG